>Ga0209121_10000628_pt1 | contig 37001 bp, 36 predicted proteins | sample Cruoilmetagenom3_FD_187292 | JGI IMG/M metagenome (GOLD analysis project Ga0209121, IMG submission 187292) | Oil polluted marine microbial communities from Coal Oil Point, Santa Barbara, California, USA - Sample 3 (SPAdes) (version 2) | ecosystem: Environmental > Aquatic > Marine > Oil seeps ... | reverse complement strand
ATAAAGAGCGGCTTTTATATGCTCCGAGTATCAAACCCGGAACTTCCGGCGGCAACCAGTATTAGTAATGCAGTTTCACATCGCCCGGCAGAACACCGATGTCTTCTAGCTGGCTGATTGTCAGGCTGTTCAAGACTTTCGCAGTTTTGCGGCTAGCATTCCAAGCGGCGAAGTTTGCGGCTGTTGTGTCAACGAAGTTGACAACTTTTAGGGAAAATACAGCCCCGAATGGAACTGGGCTGGCGGTTTCTATATACATAGTCATTGGGGCTCTCCGTAATCTTGTTTAAGCCAACATTATTGCTGGCTACAATTCGCATCTAGGCCCGATAATTTGAGTCTACAATTGCCAAGATTGCATGGCCCATATGCGCGCTTTGCATGGATGTCCGTTTTAAGATATCTCTGGTCGTTTTTGGTTGAAAACAATCGGCGCTTGGCAGATGTTCCCGTTTCGTGCTAACGCTGTATTAACGATAAAAGGACGGGCAGGATGCGAGTTATTGGAATTGACCCCGGATTGCGGCGCATGGGCTGGGGAATTGTGGATGTTGAGGGCTCCAAAATCGGGCATGTAGCGAATGGCACTTGCGAGTCGGCTGGCGATGATCTGGCCTATCGGCTTAGCAGCCTGTTTGACCAGTTGCAGGCCGTGTTTCGGGACTTTACGCCTGACACTGCGGCGGTGGAGAAAACCTTCGTGAACAAGGACGGGGCTGGCACCTTGAAGCTGGGCCAGGCACGGGGGATCGCGATGCTGGTGCCTGCGCAGGCGGGGCTGGCGGTGGCGGAATATGCGCCCAACTCGGTCAAGAAGGTTGTCGTCGGTGTGGGGCATGCAGATAAGAAGCAGGTGGAGCATATGGTGCGGATGCAAATGCCGGGGATTGTGATTAACGGGCAGGATGCTGCGGATGCTTTGGCGATTGCCATGTGTCATGCACATCATGCAAGGTTCGCCGGACGGCTGGAAGAAGCGGTAAAAAGGGCGAGCGCATGATTGGCAAGGTGACAGGCCGGATGGATTACCGCAACGCGGACCATGTGTTGATCGACACGGGCGGCGTTGGGTATATCGTTTATTGTTCCGAACGGACGCTGGCAACGATGCCTGCGGCGGGCGGGATGGTGTCCCTTTATACCGAGATGGTCGTGCGGCAGGATTTCATGCAGCTTTACGGGTTTCCGACGATTGCCGAACGCGAATGGCATAGGTTGCTGACCTCGGTTCAAGGGGTCGGGGCGAAGGCGGCGTTGGCGATCTTGGGAACGCTCGGGGTTGAGGGCACGGGCCGCGCGATTACGCTGGGCGATGTCGGGGCGATCAAGGCCGCACCGGGGATTGGCCCGAAGATTGCGCAACGGGTTGCGAACGAGCTGAAGGGTAAGGCCCCCGCGATTATGGCGCTGGGGGCGTCGGGGACACAGGCGGCAGTGGTGGACGACGATCTGGTGATCGAGCCGGTGAAGGCAAAGGCCGTTGCCCCTGCCCCGTCAGGAAGTGCGGCGGCACAAGCGGATGCCCTTTCGGCGCTGGTCAATCTGGGCTATGGCACGGGTGACGCGGCAAGTGCTGTGGCGGAGGCATCGGGACTGGACTCCGAGGCAGATTCATCTGGTTTGATCCGCGCCGCATTACGGCTTTTGGCACCGAAGGGGTAATTGATGGAACCGGATCAGGATTTGCGCCCACAAGAGCGCCCCGGCGATGCGGATCGTGCGTTGCGCCCGCAGACGCTGGAAGAATTCATCGGCCAGCGCGAGGCGCGGGCGAATTTGCGGGTATTTATCGAAAGCGCACGGATGCGTAGCCAGGCGATGGATCACACGTTGTTCTATGGCCCTCCAGGGTTGGGGAAGACGACGCTGGCACAGATCATGGCGCGGGAGTTGGGGGTTAACTTTCGCATGACCTCGGGTCCGGTGCTGGCGAAGGCTGGTGATTTAGCCGCGATTTTGACGAATTTGGATGAGCGCGACGTGCTGTTCATCGACGAGATTCACAGGATGAATCCGGCGGTCGAGGAGATTTTGTATCCGGCGTTGGAAGACTTTGAACTGGACCTTGTGATTGGCGAGGGGCCAGCGGCACGGACCGTGCGGATTGATTTACAACCCTTCACACTGGTGGGGGCAACGACGCGGTTGGGCCTTTTGACAACGCCCCTGCGTGATCGTTTCGGAATCCCGACGCGGTTGGAATTTTACGATGTGGACGAGCTGGTGCAGATCGTTGATCGGGGCGCACGACTGATGAACGCGAATGCCGATGCTGGTGGCGCGTTAGAGATCGCGAAAAGGTCGCGCGGGACACCGCGGATTGCGGGGCGCTTGTTGCGCCGTGTCGTGGATTTCGCGATTGTCGAGGGCGACGGCAAGGTGACCGCCGCGCTGGCCGATATGGCGTTGACACGGTTGGGGGTCGATCATCTGGGGCTCGATTCAGCCGACCGGCGGTACCTGCGACTGTTGGCCGAGAATTATGGTGGCGGACCGGTGGGGGTTGAAACCATCGCTGCGGCATTATCCGAGGCCCGCGACGCGATTGAGGAGGTGATCGAACCTTTCCTCTTGCAACAAGGCCTGATAATGCGGACGCCACGCGGGCGAATGCTGGCGGCCAAAGCCTGGAAACATCTGGGGTTGGCGCAGCCACGAACGCCCGACCAAGTTGATTTATTCAAGGAATAACAAATGTCCGAAACCGCGTTTACAGCCGCTGAAATCGAAAACATGTTCACCAACGAGGGGCGCTATATTTTTGCCCGTTGGAGCAGGCCGATTGCCCCTGTGGTATTTGGCACTGACGATGCATCGCTGGCGGTTTTCAAGGATGCCTTTGCAACGGTGGCCAGCCTTGGTGACATGCATCTGGCGGAAACCGACCCCGAGCTGGGCGCGAATTTTCTGGTGTTCCTGTGTTCCGACTGGTCTGAAATCAAAGAGGTCCCCAATCTGGATCGCCTTCTGGCGAACATTGACGGGCTTGTCACCGAACTGGATCGCACGGGGGCCAACCAATACCGCAGTTTTGCCTTTGACCCCGAGGGCGCAATCAAGCTTTGCGTTTTGCTGTTGAAATACGACGACGACATGGCAAAGGTTTCCGCGCAGGCCTTGGCAACCAGCCAAATGGCGCAGGCGATGTTGCTGTGGTCCCCTTCGGCGTTTCTGGAAAAAAGCCCGATCGGGATTATCGAGGCGAATAACATGGCCATCGTGCGCCCCTCCGTTGCGGCGCTGATACGGGCGGCTTATGACAAAACCATGCCGGATACGGCGGGCGACACCAGTCATGCGTTGCGCCTGGAGGCGCGGGTTACGCAGTTGATGGGCGACGAAAGTTAACCAATACTGCCCGCATGGGTAAATCAACGAATGTTCGAACTGGCGGAATATCTGTTCTACAAACCGTATACCCTGCTTGACCGCGCAGGCAACGGCGCCGACGGCTTTGCGCGTTACCGCATCGGGCTGTAAAATCCCTATGCCGTTAAAGGCATAACTGCTACGCTTATCTCGGCCCTCCAATCGGGGGCCGAGATTGTATGAGGGTTGGGATGAAGACGAATAGAAAGCTGGCGGATTTTGGCAAGCTGACGCGGGCCGAGCGGCAGATTGTTAATGAGATTGATAGTGGTCAATTAATTGAACTTGGCGATGGCAAACTGCCGCCGGAAAATGCTGGTGGTGACCGCAAAGTCAGCGCCGAATTCATCCGATACCTCGCGCTTGGCGGCTGTGACGCCTGCAAAACCCACGAAAAAGGTTTGCAAATTTCCGGGGCGCTGATCGAAGGTGTTCTCGACCTGGAAGGATGCAGCCTGGGGCGAGACCTTGCGCTATTCAATAGCAGGTTTTTTGAAATGCCGGAGTTTCGAAGCACAAGCCTTGATAGCCTGTTTTTGGATGGCTCCTATTTACACAAAGGTCTAAGTGCTGATCGGTTAAAGGCCAAGGGTGGCGTCTTTCTGCGACAGATTAAGGCCGAGGGCACGGTCAGAATGGTGGGCGCAAAGCTTGGTGGAAATCTCGAGTGTCACGGGGCGGTGTTCAATAGCCCAAGTGATGAAAACGGCGTTGTGACGAGGTACGCCCTTTTCGCTGACCGGTTAGAAGCCAAGGGCAGCGCCTTCTTGCAACAAGTTAAAGCTAAGGGCGAAGTCAGGATGGTGGGCGCAAAGCTTGGCGGTAATCTGGTGTGTGACGGGGCTGCATTTTCGAGTGTTGGGGGAAAAGCTCTAAATCTAGACAGGATAGAAGTCGCCGGTGTGTTTTTCTTGCGAAACGGGGCGGATGTCAAAGGCATGTTGGATTTAACGGCTGCGACGGTCGGGATATTACACGATGATCCTGATTGCTGGCCAAAGGCACAGGGCGATCTGGTACTTGACCGGTTTCGGTATGGTGCAATCACCTCGGCATGTGTTGATGCCAAGACCCGTAAGACGTGGTTGGCACTGCAGGACCCTGCACAATTTGGCGAGGATTTCTGGCCGCAGCCTTATGAACAGCTTGCCAAGGTTCTGCGGGAAATGGGGCATCGTGGGGATGCGCGGGAGATTCTGATTGAGAAAGAGAAGTTGCAGCGGGCGGCGCGAAGGAAAAGGGAACCCTCCGTAGTATATACCGCAATGCTGTGGATCAGGGATCAACTGCTCAACTTCACCGTTCGCTATGGCCACCGCCCTCTGCTGGCGTTTGCGTGGTTGATGATATTTTGGTCAATCGGAACAGTTATATTTGATTATGCCGCCGAAAACGGCGCGTTCAAGCCCAATACCTCGCGCATATTGATTTCCGGTGCGTGGGTGGAATGTGCGGGGCAAGATCGCGCACAACTGGAATGCTATCTGGAAACGGCCGCAGCGCAGAGTTATCCGAAGTTGAATGTCGGTGTATATTCCGCCGACACCCTGTTGCCTATCGTTGATCTGGAAATGCAATCCAACTGGATACCGGACGAAAACGTCGGCGGGTTGGGGAAAGCGGCGCGTTGGTATCTCTGGCTTCACATATTCATGGGGTGGGCGCTGTCACTGCTTGCCGTTGCCGGATTTTCCGGCCTTATCAAATCGGACTAATACTATGACCCACACCTTCGAGCTGCGCGTTTATTACGAGGATACCGATCTGGCCGGTATCGTTTATTACGCCAATTACCTGCGCTATATCGAACGGGCCCGTTCCGAGGCGGTGCGGGGTGTGGGGGTGGACCAGTGGGCCATGAAGCAGGACGGGATGGTTTTTGTGGTGCGTCAGGTGGTTGCGGATTATCTATTGCCAGCCAAATTCGACGATGTTTTGACAATCGAGACCGAGACGACCGCACTTAAGGGGGCAACTATGCAGATGCTTCAGACCGTTAAGCGCGAGCGCCAGGTGATCTTCACCGCCGACGTGCGCGTTGCATTTATGACGACCGAGGGGAAGCCCACGCGTTTTCCGGCGATAATCCGCCAGAAACTACTGAAATTACAGGCCTAACCTTGCGCTATGGCGCATTATTTTGCACCATTATTAAAAATTGACTATCGTTAAGGCCATTGTAGGCATACATGAAACGAAATCAATTCGTTCAGAGAGAGCAGTATTATGGAAGCAGAGACCCTCGCCGCCGCACAGCAAATGGATTTTTCCTTGCTGGCGCAGTTTCTTAGGGCGACCATTACCGTTAAAATCGTAATGCTATCCTTGGTCACGGCATCGCTTTGGTCCTGGGCTATCATTTTCTCGAAGTTTATTTCTTATCGTCGCGCAAGCAAAGAAACGGATATGTTCGAAGATGCTTTTTGGTCAGGGCAACCGCTGGACCAATTATATGAGCGCATTAGTGCTAACCCGCGCAGTGCCTCGGAAAAAGTTTTTGCGGCTGGCATGTCGGAGTGGCGTAAATCCCATCGCTCGGATGGGGGGATGTTGGCAGGAACCAACGCGCGGGTCGAGCGGGCTATGAATGTAGCACTGGACAAATCGGCAGAGCAGTTGAACGCCGGTTTGACGTTTCTGGCCACGGTCGGATCTATCTCGCCTTTCGTCGGGTTGTTCGGCACGGTTTGGGGTATCAAAAACGCATTCGAAGAAATTGCCGCGCAGCAAAGCACCAATCTGGCCGTAGTTGCCCCCGGTATTGCCGAGGCATTGCTAGCCACAGCGATGGGCCTGTTGGCCGCTATTCCTGCGGTGGTTTTCTATAACAAACTGTCGGCCGATGCCGATAAAATCGCTGGTGATCTGGACTCGTTCACAGACGAGTTCACCCTGATCCTTTCGCGCCAAATCAACGGGCCGGACAACTGATATGGGTGCTGGAACCATAGATCGCAGTGGCGGACGGCGGGGGCGCAAGCGTGGCGGCGGGCATCGCCCGATGTCCGAGATTAACGTCACGCCTTTCGTTGACGTAATGCTGGTACTGCTTATCATTTTCATGGTGGCAGCCCCGATGCTGACGACGGGTGTGCCGGTTGAGCTGCCCAAAGCCACAGCCAGCGCTTTGCCTGCCGAAGATGAACAACCTCTGACGATCTCGCTTACGGCTGACGGTCGCGTTATGATTCAAGAGACCGAGGTTGAAGATATGTCAACCTTCATCCCCAAGCTACGCGCAATCGCAGCGGAGCGGACTAACGACAAGGTTTTCTTGCGTGCTGACGGCTCCATTTCTTACGAGGCTGTTATGATAGTGATGGGTGCGCTTAATCAGGGCGGATTCCACAACATCGGGCTGGTGACAGATTCCAGCAGACCGATACCCGAAACGGATGGGTAGGCTGGCATGAGAACCGGCGTAATCATATCGGCACTGTTGCATGGCGTTTTTTTGCTGCTGATAATCGTTGAGCCTATGCGGAGTCCCCCATCGCGCCCCGACGATGTCATCATAAACGAAGTCACACTGATTTCTGCGGCGGACTTTGACACACCGCAGTCGGACTCGCCATTCATACCGGATGCGAATATCGCCGCGATGATGCAGCCGGTGGTCGAGGCCGACGATGCCACCCGCCCCGAAGATGCGCAAGCGCCCGAAGCTACCGAAATGGACATAACCGAAGCCCCCACCGCACGCGACACCGATCCGGATTTATCTGCTGTTGAGCGCCTGAAACAGCCCGATGTTGCTGTGGTAAGCGCACAACCCGCTGCACCGAACATTATGCCACAAGTCTCGCCTGCTATCAGCATGGGGCAGACAGGTAGTTCCCTCTCGGGCTCGTTTATGCCGTCATCTCAACCCCGTTCCGCACCGCGTATCGCCAGCTTTTCCGCTCCGGCGTTGCCTGACAATGCACGGATGAGTGATCGTACAACCGAGACCACCACGCCAGACGAAACTGCAACGGAAACGGCAGAGGAAACCACCGCCGAGGCCCCACCAGAGTCTGCAACCGAAATCATCCCTGAAGCCCAACCCGATGTCCCCCCAACGGCTGCGCCACCGCGCGCGGCAACGCCGCTGCGCCGCCCCTCCAATGTTGAACGTGTTGCCGAAGCCGTCAACCAGGCCATGCGTGAGGCAGAAGAAGCCGCAATACGCGAACTACTAGACGCAGCCACCGCCGAAGCAGCCACGCAAGCGGTTGAAGAACCTACCCCCGTTGCCCCCCTTAGCGGAGGTCAACGTCAGGGGATTATCCAGGCCGTTTCCCGCAACTGGAACAAGAGCATCGTGATCGGCAAAGAGAATTTCGAACAACTGGTGATCGTACTGGAAGTCAGCGTCGCACCTAACGGTATGATTGTGCCGGGCAGCGTTAAACCGCTTGAACCAGCCAATCCCCAAGGCGATTTCCAAGTGGCTTACGATGCCGCTCGCCGCTCGGTGATAAGGGCCGAGGTCATTCCGCTTCCCGCAGGCCAATATCCCGAGGGGGTTCGGCTGGAACTGACATTTGATCCGGCACTTGATGAAGCTGGATTTAACTAATTGGTACAGAATTAAAAATGATGTATATAAAAGAAAAACGAGGCAGAAAATGGCAGTATTACACCGGATAACTGGCACAGCTTTAGGGCTTATGCTGGCGATAATTGCATTTGCGGCGCCCGTGAATGCGCAGCAACCTACATTGAAAATCGACGTAACCGGCGGTGTCGTCGAACCTGTGCCCTTTGCAATTCCGGTATTTATCGCCGAAAACCCGGCGTCTGCCGCCATTGCAAACAACATCACCCGCGTGATTGCCGAGGATTTGTTAAGCACCGGTTTATTCCGCGAAATCCCGAAGGCGGCACATATTTCCGGCGTCTCGAACTTCAACGCGCCTGTGCAGTTTGCCGATTGGCGGGCGATCAATTCACAAGCCCTTATTGTCGGGGCAGTGAGCAGCACGAATGGCCGACTAACCGTTAAATTCCGCCTTTGGGACGTATTCGCCCAAGCGCCGATGGGTGACGGTGTGCAGTTTTCCGGCAGCCCTGAAAACTGGCGCCGGATCTCGCATAAGGTCGCGGATGCGGTTTATGCCCGTCTGACTGGCGAAACCGGATATTTCGACAGCAAGATCGTGTTTGTTTCAGAAACCGGCCCGAAAAATGATCGCCGTAAACGTCTGGCTATCATGGATCATGATGGTGCAGGTCTGGCTTATTTGACCAGTGACGAACACCTTGTGCTGGCGCCGCGTTTCTCACCCAACAACCGTGATATCCTTTATACCAGCTATGAAAGTGGTGTTCCGCGCGTGTATATGATGAACGTCGATACGTTGCAGCTGCGTGTGTTCGAGAACCTGCCGGGCATGGGATTTGCCCCGCGTTTCTCACCCGACGGTGGCAAGATCGTGCTTTCGATTTCCGAGCGCGGGAATACGGATATTTATACGGTTGATCTGTCTTCGGGCCAGCGCACGCGCCTGACTTCGGGTCCATCTATTGATACAGCGCCCAGCTTCTCGCCTGATGGCCAGCAGATCGTGTTTGAATCCGATCGGGGTGGCTCGCAGCAGTTGTATGTCATGTCGGCAAATGGCGGTGACGCCAAACGGATCAGCTTTGGTAACGGGCGGTATGCGACGCCGGTTTGGTCACCACGCGGGGACCTGATAGCCTTCACCAAGATCGTTGGTGGGCGTTTCCATATCGGCGTGATGCGCGTGGATGGCACGCAAGAACGCCTGCTAACCGCCAGCTTTATTGACGAAGCCCCGACATGGTCGCCAAATGGTCGCGTGCTGCTGTTCTTCCGTGTGTCTTCAGGTGCAAACGGCGCCCCGCAGATTTATTCGGTCGATATAACGGGTCGCAACATGCACATGGTTCCGACGCCAAGTTTTGCTTCCGATCCGGCGTGGTCCGGCCTATTAAAATAGAACCCCGTTCCAACGGGGCATCAAGTGTGGTAAATTGTAAATATAACAAATAATAAACGAGGTTAAGAGTATGACATATCTAACAAAAACAGCCGCGATTATGGCTCTTTTAGCAACGGTAGCTTGTACAGACACAACCGGCGGATTATTCGGCGGCAACGGTTCAGACATTAACGGTGCCGGCATCGGTTCGATTGATGAAGCATCACTGGAGTATTTCCAAGCCTCCATCGGCAGCACGGTTCTGTTCGAAGTTGACCAGTCATCCTTGTCCGCCGACACCATCGCAACCTTGAACGCACAAGCCGTGTGGCTGAACACCAACTCTACGGTCTCTATCTTGATAGAAGGTCACGCCGATGAACAAGGCACACGCGAATACAACATCGCTTTGGGTTCCAAGCGGGCCAGCTCGGTTCGTGATTATCTGGTTAGCCAAGGCGTAGCGGATTCCCGCATCAGCATCGTTAGCTATGGTAAAGAGCGCCCTGTTGCTGTGTGTTCCAACATATCCTGCTGGTCCCAGAACCGCCGTGCCGTAACAATCGTAAACGGTGGCATGGGCGTCTAATTAGCTGAAAGGTTGAAGGTAATGATTTCTGAACTACGCGGTGTTTTTGCAGCTGTTCTGATTGCCTGCATGGCTGTTTTACCTGCATCGAGCCAGACGCTTGAGGATGTCCGCTTGGACATTACCCAGTTAAGCGAGCTGATGCAGGAATTGCGCGGCGAGCTGCTGACAACTGGTAATTCCGGTGTCTCACAAGACTCTGTAGGGACCATATTGCAACGCCTGAACATCCTTGAAGCAGACCTGAGCGCAGCTTTGGGTTTGGTCGAAACGCTGGAATTTCGCGTGGTGCAAATCGCCGACGATGCTACGCGTCGCATTGGCGATCTGGAATTCCGCCTGACGGAGCTGGAAGGTGGCGATACAGCATCACTTACCCCGCCTCCGCCGCTTGGTGGAGAAAGCACGATTGGCAATGACGGACAGGAATTGGCCTCGGACGAGCAACGCAGCTTTGATACTGGTGTGACCATGTATGAAGCGGGTGAATATCAGGCAGCAGCCGAACAATTCACAACATTCACCATGACCTACCCCGGCGGCCCGTTAACCAGCGAGGCACAGTATCGTCGCGGTTTGGCATTGGCTGGCTTACAGGATTGGAGCGGGGCTGCACGCAGCTACCTCGACAGCTTTAGTGGCGCGCCAGATGGCCCTTTTGCACCTGTTTCGCTTTACGAACTCGCGGCAAGCCTCGGGGCATTGGGGCAGACAGATCAGGCCTGTTTGACGCTGGATGAAATCGGCATACGGTATCAGGATGTAAACGCCGAACTGGGCGCACAAATCCTTGCCCAAAAACAAGCACTGGCTTGTCCTTGAGCGATTTAATCGAGGGGCTGGATCGCGCCCTTTCCGATATCCCTAATACGACGCTTGGCGTTGCTGTATCTGGTGGCGGCGATTCTGTAGCACTTCTGCATATGCTTGCCGCACGGGGCGGCGGCTTGCGGGCGGTTACCGTTGACCACGGTTTGCGCGATGAAAGCGCCGACGAGGCCGCGCAGGTGGCAAGTCTATGTGAAGACCTCGGCATTCCACATCAGGTGTTGAAATGGCGGGATTGGGACAAGTCCGGCAACCTTCAGGACGCGGCACGCAAAGCACGGCTACGGCTGATTTCAGCTTGGGCAGCCAAGGAAAGCATTACACATGTCGCCATGGGGCATACCCTGGATGATCAAGCCGAAACGATGTTGTTGCGCCTCGCCCGTGGGTCTGGCGTAGACGGGTTATCCGGAATGGCCGCACAGCGTGTGGATGGCCCGTTAACGTGGGTGCGCCCGTTGTTGCATGCACGGCGTGATGAATTGCGGGCGTACCTGATTAAGAACGGCGCTGGCTGGATCGACGACCCCTCGAACGACGACCCGAAATATGATCGCGTAAAGGCGCGCCAGGCCTTCGCGACTTTGGCCGGTTTAGGCATTACGCCCGACGGTTTGGTTGCAACCGCTAACCGTATGCAAGATGCGCGAATAGCACTGGAGGCCGCGACACAAGCGCTCGCTGACGCCTGCCTTCTAATCACCGATGCCGGCGAGGTCCGGTTGGAAATAGCAACATTCAACGCCGCCCCTGACGAGCTGCGCTTTCGACTGTTATCTGCCACTCTGCAATGGATAAGCGGGGCACTTTATCGCCCGCGCTTTGACAGCCTTCGCGGTGTATTGTCCCGCATTGACGACAAAAACGGACAAACATTGCATGGATGCGTAATTCGTTCACACTCCGGCAATATTATCGTGCGAAGAGAGGTATCAAAGGTCGAACGCCCCTGCCCCTTGAATGATGTTTGGGACCATCGATGGGTGCTTACAGAACGTGGAGATAAACCCGCCAAAACCATCGCCGCATTGGGCGAGGGAGGGCTGCGGGAATGCAAGAACTGGCGCGATACAGGGCACGCACGTGAAGTGCTGCTGGCAAGCCCGGCGGTATGGAATAAGGGCCAATTAGTGGCTGCCCCCTTGGCCGGAATGGGTGATGGATGGGCAATTGAGTTAAAATATGGTAAAAAAGGTCTACACAAGTCCTTAATCACACGTTGAAAGTCGGGGCTTAGACCCTATGTTACAAACAACAGCGCGGGCCGAGTCGTCTGCGTTAAGTAATTGAATACTTTTAGGAGAGCATACTGTGGGTAATAATAAAAACATCGCGTTTTGGGTTATTCTATTCCTGTTGATGGTCGCCTTGTTCAACATCTTCAACGGCGGACAATCCACGACAAACGCGACACAGGTCTCGTTTTCGGAGTTCCTCGACAGTGTGGATGCAGACCAAGTTGACGCGGTAACGCTGGACGGCGAGAAGATATACATCCGCAGCGGTTCCAATAACTTTACAACAATTCAGCCACGCGACGCCGATATTCTGCCGGTTCTGCGCGACGCTGGCGTGGCGATCGAAGCCTCTGCACAAGAACAATCCGGCTTCATGTCGATGCTAGGTGTTTGGCTGCCGTTCATCCTGCTAATCGGCGTCTGGGTGTTCTTCATGAACCGCATGCAAGGTGGCGGCAAAGGCGGCGCGATGAGCTTCGGCAAGTCTAAAGCCAAGATGCTGACCGAAAAGCAAGGCAAAGTGACCTTTGACGATGTCGCCGGTATCGACGAAGCCAAGGAAGAGCTTGAAGAAATCGTTGAATTCCTGAAAGATCCGCAAAAGTTCACCCGCCTAGGCGGCAAAATTCCGAAAGGCGCGCTGCTTGTTGGCCCTCCGGGAACCGGTAAAACATTGCTGGCCCGCGCAATCGCTGGCGAGGCTGGTGTGCCGTTCTTCGCGATCTCGGGGTCGGATTTTGTTGAAATGTTCGTCGGCGTTGGTGCAAGCCGCGTGCGCGACATGTTTGATCAGGCCAAAAAGAACGCGCCGTGTATCGTTTTCATCGACGAGATCGACGCCGTTGGCCGTCACCGTGGCTCGGGTTACGGTGGTGGTAACGACGAACGCGAGCAGACGTTGAACCAGTTACTGGTGGAAATGGATGGTTTCGAGGCAAACGAGGGTGTGATCCTTCTGGCCGCGACCAACCGTCCTGACGTTCTGGATCCGGCCCTGCGCCGTCCCGGTCGTTTTGACCGCGAAGTACACGTATCGAACCCCGATATCAAAGGGCGCCAGAAAATTCTTAGCGTCCATGCACGCAAAGTGCCGCTTGGCCCTGACGTTGACCTACGGATCATCGCACGTGGCGCGCCAGGGATGTCTGGTGCCGATCTTGCGAACCTTGTGAACGAGGCCGCCTTGATGGCCGCACGCACAGGTAAACGCGTGGTTACGATGGAAGACTTCGAGGCCGCCAAAGACAAGATCATGATGGGCACGGAGCGCCGCTCGATGGTTATCACGTCGGAACAGAAGGAAAAAACTGCCTACCACGAGGCTGGCCACGCGATTGTGGGCTTGGAGCTGCCGGAGTGTGACCCTGTTTACAAGGCCACTATTATTCCGCGCGGTGGTGCCTTGGGTATGGTTGTTTCCCTGCCGGAAGTTGACCGCCTGAACTGGCACAAAATTGAATGCGAACAGAAGCTGGCGATGACTATGGCCGGTAAAGCCGCCGAGATTATCAAATATGGCGCTGATCGTGTAAGTAACGGTCCTTCGGGCGATATTCAGCAAGCGTCTGCCTTGGCACGCGCGATGGTGATGCGCTGGGGTATGTCCGATCTGGTCGGTAATATCGATTACTCCGAAGCGCACGAGGGGTATTCAAGCGGCAGCGCAGGTGGATTCTCGCTTTCTGCAAAAACGAAAGAACTGATTGAATCCGAGGTTAAACGTCTGATCGATGATGCCTATACCGAAGCGTACCGGATACTCGAAGAAAAATCCGAAGAATTCGAGCATTTGGCGCAAGGTCTCCTGGAATATGAAACGTTGACTGGCGAAGAGATCGGTCGCGTTGTGAAGGGCGAACCTCCGCACACAGACGACGAGGACGATGCCGACTCTGCGAATGGTGGCTCGGCCAGTGTCACGGCAATTCCGAAGGTTGGGAAGCCAAAAGACGATGGTGGTATGGAACCTCAGCCAAGCTAAACTCCACGAACATATTCAATAATTTAAGGGCGACTACGGTCGCCTTTATTTTTGCCCGCTGCAAAGTATGCATCGGCACACTGTTTTTGCAATTTTGTCGCACTATCGCTTCGGGATGTCGAAAAAGGTCTCGCCAAGGGGCGGTTTGGCTCCTAACAATTGTAGGAAACATCTGCCGATCGTAAAGGGACCAGTCATGGGTTACAAAACCGACATCGAAATCGCACGCGAAGCCAACAAGAAGCCAATTCAGGAAATAGGCGCCAAACTGGGTATCCCCAGCGACGACCTGCTGCCGTTCGGCCACGACAAGGCAAAGGTATCGGCCGAATTCATCGCGGCGCAAGCTGGCAAAGACGACGGTAAACTTATTCTTGTGACCGCGATCAGCCCGACACCGGCTGGCGAAGGTAAGACAACCACAACCGTTGGTCTGGCTGACGGCCTGAATGGCATCGGCAAGAACGCGATGGTGTGTATCCGCGAGGCCTCGCTTGGCCCGTGTTTCGGCATGAAGGGGGGGGCTGCGGGTGGTGGTTACGCCCAGGTCGTGCCGATGGAAGAGATGAACCTGCACTTCACAGGCGATTTCCACGCGATCACCAGCGCGCACAACCTGCTAACAGCCATGATCGACAACCACATCTATTGGGGTAATGCGCTGGAAATCGACGAGCGCCGCATCACATGGAAACGTGTTATGGACATGAACGACCGCGCCCTTCGCGACACGGTTATCAGCCTTGGCGGCATCGCAAACGGTTTCGCACGCCAAACGGGATTTGACATTACCGTAGCATCCGAGGTCATGGCAATTTTGTGCCTCGCCAATAATCTGGAGGATCTGCAAAACCGCCTTGGCGATATTATCGTGGCCTATACCCGTGATCGTAAACCAATCTACTGCCGCGACATCAAAGCCGACGGCGCGATGACGGTTTTGTTGCAACAAGCGATGCAGCCTAATCTGGTTCAGACGCTTGAAAACAATCCGGCCTTCGTTCACGGCGGCCCTTTTGCCAATATCGCGCATGGCTGTAACTCCGTTGTGGCAACCAAGACCGCGTTGAAACTGGCGGATTATGTAGTGACCGAGGCAGGCTTTGGCGCCGATCTGGGGGCCGAGAAATTCATGAACATCAAGTGCCGCAAGGCGGATCTGGCACCGGACGTCGTGGTGCTGGTCGCCACTATCCGCGCAATGAAGATGAACGGCGGTGTGGCGCGCGCCGATTTGGGCACGGAAAGTGTGGACGCCGTAAACAACGGTGCGCCAAACCTTGGCCGCCATATCGAAAACCTGAAGACCTTCGGCGTACCGGTAGTTGTCGCCATTAACCACTTTGTTACCGATACCGATGCCGAGGTGCAGGCGGTTATCGATTACGTCGCCACGCATGGTTCGGAAGCGATCCTGTGTAAGCATTGGGAATTCGGTTCAAAAGGGACAGCAGACCTCGCAACACGCGTTGCGGAAATCGCCGATGCCAATGTTTCACAGTTCGCACCGCTCTATCCTGACGACATGTCGTTGTTTGATAAAATCGAAACCATCGCCAAGCGCATCTATCGTGCGGACGAGGTCATGGCTGACAAGAAAATTCGTGCCCAATTGCGCGCATGGGAAGACGCCGGTTTTGGCCACCTGCCCGTCTGCATGGCGAAAACGCAGTACAGCTTCTCGACCGATCCGGACCTTCGAGGGGCGCCTACCGGCCACTCGGTTCCCGTGCGCGAGGTGCGCCTATCCGCCGGTGCAGGTTTCATCGTTGTTATCTGCGGCGAGATCATGACCATGCCGGGCCTACCGCGTAAACCATCCGCCGAGGCGATCATGTTGAATGACGCTGGACAGATCGAAGGTTTGTTCTAAAAGGGGCTGTAGGAGGATTTCTTCATGACCGCAGATATTATCGATGGCAAAGCATTCGCCGCAACCGTTCGCGAAAAGGTGGCTGTGCATGTTGCCGACCTGAAAACCAAAGGCATCACGCCGGGTTTAGCGGTGGTTTTGGTGGGCGAGGATCCCGCCTCGGAGGTTTACGTTCGCAACAAGGGCAAACAGACCCTTGAATGCGGTATGAATTCTTACGAACACAAGCTGCCAGCGGACACCTCCGAAGCCGATCTACTGGCGCTAATTGACCAGTTGAACAATGATCCGGCGGTGCATGGCATCCTGTGCCAATTGCCCGTACCGGATCATATCGACGAAAATCTGGTGATTAATGCCATCGCCCCCGAAAAGGACGTGGATGGCTTTAACATTCTTAACGTTGGGCGCTTGGCAACGGGGCAGAAAAGCATGGTGCCTTGCACGCCGCTCGGCTGTTTGATGATGCTGCGGGATAAACATGGTTCCCTTTCGGGCATGAACGCAGTTGTGGTCGGGCGCTCGAATATCGTCGGAAAACCTATGGCGCAGCTTCTATTGAAGGATAGTTGCACCGTCACCATCGCCCATTCCCGCACAAAAGATATCGAGGCATTGTGCCGTAACGCCGATATTCTGGTCGCTGCCGTTGGTCGCGCTGAAATGATCACGGGCGATTGGGTGAAACCCGGCGCGACCGTGATTGACGTGGGTATCAACCGCATTCCAGCACCTGAGCGGGGCGAAGGGAAAATGCGGCTGGTCGGGGATGTAGATTTTGCATCGGCCAGTCAGGTTGCAGGTGCTATCACCCCCGTACCCGGTGGCGTAGGCCCGATGACCATCGCCTGCCTTTTGGCCAATACCGTGACCGCGTGTTGCCGCACGAACGACCTGCCGGAACCCGAAGGGCTAACGGCTTAACTCACTCGACCCGCGACATCTCCATCGCACGATTGGCCACATGCGGGTTGATCGTGTGCACCGCGTCATATTGTGTCAGATAAACCCGCCCCGACAGATGCTCCAGAAAATGCGAGCGCTTCAGGCGGTCCATAACCGGCCCCTTCACCTCGGACAGGTGCAACATCACGTTTAAATGCCCTAAGCGCTCGTTTATCGCCTCAAGGCTTTCCAGCGCGGATGCATCAATGAAGTTTACCGCCGAACACATCAGCACCACATGCTCGATCTGATCGTCCGAGGCCACCGCGCTGTAAATCTTGTCTTCAAGGAACCGCGCATTGGGAAAGTACAGGCTCTCGTCGATACGAATTGTGAAAATTTCAGGCGTAACAATAACCTCGTGGCGGTTAACGTTACGGAAATGCTCGGTGCCCGGCACTTGGCCGACAATGGCGGAATGTGGTTGCGAGGTGCGATAAAGGTGCAAGAATATCGAGACGCTGACGCCCGCGATAATCCCCAACTCCACCCCTACAGTTAGCGTCAAGATTATGGTCGCAGCCATCGCGGCAAAATCGGTTCGCGAATAATGCCACGTCTGCTTCAGTGAGCCGAAATTCAGCAGCGACGACACCGCGACAATGATAATTGCGGCCAGCGTCGCCTTGGGCAGAAAGAACAAGAGTGGCGTCAGAAAAATAGCGGCGACAAGTACACCGACGGCCGTAAACCCACCCGCCGCAGGTGTCTTGGCACCGGAATCAAAGTTCACCATAGAACGCGACAACCCACCCGTCACCGGATACCCGCCCGAAAAAGCCGATGCGATATTGGCTGCGCCCAGTCCGATCAGCTCCTGATCCGGCGAGACCTGCTGACGACGTTTTGCAGCAAGGGTTTGTGCCACCGAAATGGATTCAACGAACCCGACAATCGAAATAAGCACAGCAGAGCCAACCAATTGCCCCCATATTTCCATATCGAACGAGGGAAGGGCGAAAGGTGGAAACCCGCTCGGCAAAGTGCCAACGACGCTGACCCCCCGTTCGGCCAAACCAAACGCCCATGTAACCGCAGTGGTCAGCACCACGACAATAATCGGGCCGGTTTTGGAAAGGATACCCGCCAGTTTTTCGTTAATGCCATATCGTACCAGAATCGGCTTCATACCTGTGCGCGCCCAGTACAAGATTCCGATGGAAGTCGCGCCAATTGCGAGGGTAACAAAGTTCACATCGGTGACGTTTTGCACCAACGAGCCGATCAGCGCGATCAGATTACTGCCCGATGCGTTAATCCCGAAAATATGTTTGATTTGACTGGTCGCGATAATCAACGTCGCCGCAGTCATAAAACCGGATATCACCGGATGGCTTAAGAAATTCACCAGAAACCCCAGCCGAAACAACCCCATAACCAGCAAAATAATACCCGAGATCATCGCCAGCGCAATCGCTGCCGCCGCATATTCCGCCGTGCCCTGCAAAGCCATGTCGCCAACCACCGCCGCCGTCATCAGTGACACCACAGCCACCGGCCCAACCGCCAGTGCGCGACTGGTGCCAAACATTGCGTAGGCCATCAATGGCAGGATCGCCGCATAAAGCCCCATTTCCGGTGGCAATCCAGCCAACAACGCATAGGCCAGCGACTGCGGGATAATCATGATTGTCACAATCAACGCCGCCACAAGATCGTCCGTTAGAATGCTGCGGTTATAACCTTTGGACCACGCCAAAATCGGCAGATACTTTTTCAACATGGGGCGGCATCCTAGATTTTACCCTTGATGGGCATTCCAAAGCATCGTGCAACGATTACCGGAACGGCAATATGCCAGCACCGGCCCGTTTTTGGCGGCGACGGCTTTCTTGAAATCTATCAATGTATTGTTGCTAATCCCTTGATGCCCCTGCGGTACGTAGAAGAACTTCAAACCATGCTCTTTCGCAAGTTTTTTCATTTCCAGAGAGGTGGGCTGCCCTGCGCTTTCGCCATCCGGACGGTTGCACATCAGGGTTTTGAAACCTGCATCCTTGATCGCAACGACATCTGCCTCCGTGATCTGGGCGCTAACGCTATACTCCTCGGTTATTTTGCGAATGCGCATTGGTTTAGGTTCGTTTGAACCTGAAATCATCCGGCGCAAGCCCCGGATGAAACCTTGGTTTTCAGTATTAGAGGGCATTAACAGGTACCTTTAAATAGATTTGACCATTCTCTTCGGCTACAGGCATTTGCCCTGCGCGCATGTTAACCTGAATAGACGGCACAATCAATTTAGGCATGGAAAGTTGTGCATCACGATCCGTCCGCATTTTGACGAACTCGTCTTCGGCTTTGCCTGCACCAACATGTACGTTCAACGCCTTCTGTTCGGCAACCGAAGTTTCCCAAGCAAATTCATCACGGCCAGGTGCTTTATAATCGTGCCCCACGAAAATGCGCGTATCATCCGGCAACGTCAGAATTTTCTGGATCGAGGCGTATAAATCTTCGGCAGAGCCACCGGGGAAATCGCAACGTGCCGTACCAAAATCAGGCATGAACATCGTGTCACCGACAAAGGCAGCATCGCCCACAACGTATGTCATACACGCAGGCGTGTGGCCCGGCGTATGCATTATATCAACCTTCATCGAACCGATTTGGATGGTATCACCGTCAACGAACAACTTGTCGAATTGCGAGCCGTCACGCTGGAATTCGCTGCCTTCGTTGAAGACTTTGCCAAACACGCCCTGCACAACTGTGATGTTCGCGCCGATACCGATTTTTCCACCAACTTGTTCCTGAATGTAGGGGGCTGCCGAAAGGTGATCCGCATGGACGTGGGATTCCAGAATCCACTCCACCTTCAAATCGTTGGCGCGTACATAGGCGATAACCTCATCAGCGGACTGCGTATCGGTGTGGCCGTTGGCGAAATCGAAATCCAGAACTGAATCAACAATCGCAACGCTGGTGCTATTCGGGTCTTTGATTACAAACGAAACCGTGTTGGTTGCGTTGTCGAAAAATGCTTTTACTTCGGGGGTCATCGGCCCTCTCCTATATATAACTGTGTTGTATACTATATAGTGGCAGTATTTCACATTGCAATAATTGAATGTGTTTTGACGTTAGGTCGCAAGCACCCAAGGCCCACACAGCAGCAACAAGCACGCAAATACCCCGCCGATAGGCACCCAAATTCCAACGGTATATGCCCCTTCTGGTGCTGGAACCTTGCGGATTTTCAACACCACCAGCGACAGATTAACCAAAGTAAACACCGCCAGAATAAACTGCGTCGTCGTTTCCGCCAGCGTCCCAATCGGGAAAAACAGCGCCAAGCCAAGGATGACGGCGGTAACCAGAACGGTCGAAATCACGGGTGTATGGGTTTTGGGGTGGATACGGGCAAACACCGCCGGAAGGCTGCCCTTCTTGCCCAGCCCGTACAAAACCCGCGCTGCCATGACGATTTGAATCACAATCCCGTTCAACGTTGCCACAATCGCAATCAATGTTATCATCAAGGGCGAGCTGCCGGTAAGGCGCTCAAACAACAACCCGATTGGCGCTTGCGAGGCCCCCAGCTCCTCCAATGGAAGCGTCAGCACTGCGACTGCCGTCACCATAAAATACAGCACTGTGGCGACAACCAGCACGATCAGAATTGCCAGCGGCATGGTTCGTGCGGGGTTCTTGGTTTCCTCGACCAGATTAACCACATCATCAAAACCGATGAAGGCAAAGAACGCGATCAGGCTGGTGGTAAAAATGGCCGTCAAAGCCACCGTATCGCCGATTGGCGGGATGACTTCCGGCAAGCGCGATAACAAATCCGGTTGCGCCCAGAACCCCGCACCAATGATAACCAGCAGGCCCAATATCTCCAGAACAGTGAAAACAGCCGCAAAAATTACGGATTCCTTAACACCCCACGCCGCGATACCGCCCATCACAAGCACGATTGAAGTGATAACAAGCGCACGTGGAAGGTCCAGCAATTCCAGAACGTACCCAGTCCCACCCAACGTAATCGTCGCGGCAGCAACGGTCGCGGACAACAGCACAATGCCACCGGTCAACAGTGACAAGCCCTCGGACCTTAACCCTTCCTTAACATAAATCGCCTCCCCCGCGCTTTGCGGGAAACGCACACTTAGCTCGGCAAAGGTTCCGGCACTAAAAGCCATCACAATGGCCGCAAAGATAAACGACAGCGGCGCGTACATACCCGCCTGCGCGGCCGTTTCGCCGACCAGAACATAAATGCCCGCGCCAATCGTGACACCAAGACCATACAACACAAGCAGCGGAAGGCTTATGACCCGCGAAAGGGTGGCCTCCCTCAAAGGATCGTTCATTTGCCCTTCTTGGGCAAATTCAACTGCTCTTCCAGTTGTTGTTCCAGCTCTACAAGATCAAACGGGACAGGCAGGCCTGCTGCCCGCAACTCCGCCAATTCTTCGCGCAGGGTTTCTTGCAATTCATGCATATCTTCGGGTTGGTGGACCATTTGCTCCAGCAACAGCGACATACGGGCTTTTAGACTTTCAAAAGGCATATCAGTTCCTTTCAGGTATATTTAGGACGCACATTTCCGACATTTCGGAGTCGCCGGCAATACGTCTAGCCGCTCCTCGGAAATTTTGTCACCACACTCCACGCAATAGCCATATTCGCCTTCAGCTATCCGCACCAATGCGGCTTCGACCATACGGAGTTCCAGCAACTCGGTATTTCCAAGACCCTCCAGAACCTCATCGCTCTCACGCTCAACAGCACGTTCTTCAACGTCTTTGTCAGGCATCTCGTCGAGGGCGCCCTCAATCGTATGCAGATGTGCATCCAGTTCCGTCAAACGGGCGCGCAATTGGGTCTCGCGTTCAGCAGTCGTTTTCATTAATTCATCCTTCTTCACATTCAATTTATGACATTGAACGCCTATAAGGACATTTGCGCCTTGACCTGCATCAACCCTGTGGGTTTCGCCTAAACTTTGTGAAACGTCAAATAATGCGGCCTGCGCCCCTCGCGGATCGCCTTGGCCTCGTATCTTGTGCGGGTCCAGTCGGACCACGGCTCGCGCCAGTCTTGCGGGGCCTCCGCCAACCACGCGAAATCCTCGCGTGGCATGATGCGTTCCAATGTGTGGTGGACATAATTTTCGATATCCGTCGCCACTCGAAATATCCCGCCAGACTTCAGCGCCCGCGAAATCATATCCAGATTTTCCACGTTCACAAACCGGCGCGCATGGTGGCGCGTTTTGTGCCACGGGTCAGGATAAAGCAAAAATACCTTGTCGAGGGCGCCCTCAGGCAACACCTCAAGCAAATCGCGCGCGTCCCCCCAATAGACTCGTGCGTTCGTCAGGTCATGCTCGTCAATCAGCGGAACGATTTTGGCAACCCCGTTCAGGAATGCCTCAACCCCCAGCACGTTCACATCTGGATACGTCTCGGCCATATGCAACAGATGCTCGCCGCCGCCAAAACCGATTTCCAGCCAGACAGGGTTATCGTTGCCAAACAATGCGTGCAGATCAATAGGGTTACGCCCGGGATTTTCCTCAAGCGAAACCCCCTTGGGCGAGACCGCCTCCAGCGTCGTATCCAGATGTTTGATCTGGTTCTTGCGCAGGGCCTTACCCCGACGACGGCCATAAAAGTTCCGTCGCGGTGCATCCGCCGGTTTGATGTTTGGCTCGTTCGACATTCTGACTTAAACTGTGCGCTTCAGCACATCCACCAGATCGGTTTTTTCCCAGCTAAAGCCACCGTCCGCTTCAGGCGCACGCCCAAAGTGGCCATAAGCCGCCGTGCGCTGATAGATGGGTTTATTCAGGCCCAGATGCTCGCGAATACCGCGCGGCGTCAGGTCCATAACCTCGGCGATAGCACGTTCAATTTCGGCCTCATGCACCGTGCCGGTTCCGTATGTGTCAGCGTAAATCGACAACGGCTTAGCCACGCCAATCGCGTAAGACAGCTGGATAACACAGCGCTTCGCCAAACCGGCAGCAACCACGTTCTTGGCCAAATACCGCGCTGCGTATGCTGCCGAGCGGTCAACCTTGGTCGGATCTTTCCCCGAAAACGCCCCGCCACCATGTGGTGCCGCGCCGCCATATGTATCAACGATAATCTTGCGGCCAGTCAGGCCAGCGTCGCCGTCCGGCCCGCCAATCACAAATTTCCCCGTAGGGTTCACGTGCCAGGCAGTCTTGGGTGTGATCCAGCTTTCAGGCAGAATATCGCGGATGTACGGTTCCACCACATCACGCACATCTTGGGATGACATGCTTTCATCCATATGCTGCGTGGACAACACGATAGAGGATACCGATACCGGCTTCCCGTTAACGTATTCCAGCGAAAGCTGCGTCTTGGCATCCGGCCCGAGCGTCGGCTCGGCACCGCTTTTGCGGACCTCTGCCAGACGGGACAAAATCGCGTGCGCATAATGAATCGGGGCTGGCATCAGCTCCTTCGTTTCATCGACAGCATAACCGAACATGATCCCCTGATCGCCCGCGCCTTCGTCCTTGTTGCCGGCCGCATCAACACCCTGCGCGATATCCGAAGATTGATCGTGCAGATAGTTATCCATCTTGAAGGTATTCCAGTGGAACCCTTCCTGTTCATAGCCAATGTCACGCACACATTTGCGCGCGATGTCTTCAACGCTGTCGATCACGGCTTGCGGGCCGCGAACCTCGCCACCAACAACCACACGGTCCGTCGTTGCGAAAGTTTCACAGGCAACACGGGCCTCCGCATCTTCGGCCAAAAAGGCATCGAGAACAGCGTCCGAAATACGGTCGCAAAGTTTGTCGGGGTGACCTTCGGAAACGGATTCCGAAGTAAACATATAATTTTGTCGAGCCAATGTGGCCTCCATCGCAAAAAGCTGGTGGTATGTTTCTCTAAATGAAGCGAAGTCGTGACGTCAATGCCCTGATGCTGCTTAATAGACGAACACGGTGCAGGAATACGGAAATTCTCAAGATCGGCGCCTTTTAACGGGCAAAAGTTGCAATATCGTTAACAACAGCAAAATTCCTGCAATCGGCCAATCCAGAGTGCGTCCATAAAAGCTACGCGGCAATTGGGCAGGCAACGCCACGTCAATAACCCCCATCTGGCCCAAAGGAATTGAATCGATAATACGTCCGTAAGGGTCAATCAAAGCGGAAATACCAGTGTTGGCCGAACGCGCCAGCGGTTTTCCCTGCTCAATCGACCGAATACGGGCCTGCGCAAGATGTTGATAAGGCCCGCTAACCTTGCCAAACCATGCGTCATTCGTAATCTGAACGATCCAGTCAACCGGTACGTTTGTTTTCGACGCAAGGCTTGGGAAGATCGCCTCGTAACATATTAATGGCAAGAATGAAGGGCCCTGACCAACCGATATAATCGGTGGAATATCCCCTGCGGTCCAACCTGTTCCCGTAAGGGCGGATATTCCGGTCAGTTTCAACACCTCTTGAAACGGAATGTATTCGCCAAAAGGAACAAGATGATGCTTGTCATAAACTGCGGTGCTCGTGCCGCCGTTATGTAGTAACACCAATGCGTTATACCAGTTCCCGCCCTCATCGCGACGCCGCACTCCGAAAATGATTTCAGCGCCAACGGTAGAAGCCATAACCCGTAACAAATCCGGGCGTTCTTCCAGCAAAAATGGCACGGATGCTTCGGGCCAAATGACGGTATCAAAGTCCCCCTCGCGGGTGCTTAAATCAAGATGGCGCTGGAAAAACTCTGCCTGGAACTCCGGCAGCCATTTCAGCTTTTGGTCAACATTGGGTTGAACAATACGCACCACAAACCCGTCCGCACGCGGGCTAACAGGTTGAGACAGCCGATAGGCCCCGAATCCCCATAAGGATACAATGATCGCCGCTCCGGCGAAAACCTGCTTCATTCGCATTTGCGAAAGTAACGCGATGGCGAACAACGTTAACAATCCCAAGCCATGCACACCGATATAGTAGACGACTTGTATTAACGGTGTTTCCAACCAGCCTTGCCCTAAAAGCACCCACGGAAACCCTGTGAACACATAGGACCGTGCCAGTTCCACCAGCGACCATAATACCACGAGCATGAAAGTTTTCCCGCGCGGGGCCACCCCGAAAGCAACAGCCCAGAACGCCGCCAAACCTGCGGCCATAAAGAGCAGCGCGAACGGAGCCATCCAACCGTGGCGGACAATGTCTATCAAGAACGGCTCGACTATCCACGCCAACGTCAGGCCGAAATACCCAAGGCCCGCGAACCACCCGACAGCCGCTGCGCGACGCTTGGTGGCCGCACCATCGTGAAGCCAAAAGATAACCGGAAGGGCGATGAAAAACGCCAAAGGGAAAGACCACGGGGCTTGCACCAAGCCCAACACCGCGCCTGCAACAAACGCCAGCAACAATTGTCGCCAGCCGTTCAACGCCCCTACCCGCGCAGCCAACCCCACGCGAATTATTCCGCCGCCTGGCCGACCGGCCGTTTCGCATTTAGCCGAACCCGCAAGGTTTTAACCCGCCGCGCATCAGCATCGACCACCTCGAATTCATGCCCGTGCCCATCGCGAATACATTCGCCGCGCGAGGGAACACGCCCGACTAGCATAAATACCAAACCGCCCAGCGTATCGACTTCCTCGTCCAGATCGTCAGGCAACAGGTCTACGCCTGCCGCCGCCTCGAATTCATCCAAGGGGGCACGCGCCTGCGCTATGAATACCGAGGATGACTCTTCGGACCACAACTGCACCTCTTCAATGTCGTGTTCGTCTTCAATCTCGCCAACGATTTCCTCGATTAGATCTTCAAGCGTCACCAGCCCTTCAACCCCGCCGTATTCGTCAATCACAAGCGCCATGTGAACCCGTTCGCCTTGCATCTTTTGCAACAACGCGCCAACGGGCATCGAAGGCGGCACGTATATCAACGGGCGAATAATGGATTTAAGGTCGAATTCACCGCTAGCACCGAACCCGTAGTTCAGCGCAATATCTTTCAGATGCACCAGACCGAGCGGGTTATCCAGCGTCTCGGCATAAACCGGCAAACGGGTGTTGGTGGATTCCCTGAAGGCCGCGACCACTTCGTCCAGCGTCGCATCATTCGAAATCGAGGCAATATCCGCCGTCGGGATCGCCACATCATCGACACGCATATCGTGCATGTTGCGAACGTTCAGCAACATGTCCTTCGTGCCAGCCGCAGAAACAGCCAGCGCATCGTCAGTTGTTACAGGAGTGTCAGCGGGCTTTAGCCCGAACAGTCGTCCCCAAAACCCGTTATGCGAGGGGGGGGTGTCTAAGTCTGTCTGCGCGCTTTGCGCTGCGATAGAAGACCCGCCTTTAGTGTCGCCCATGGCTCCTTGAAATCCGTCAATAGGCAACATGCTGTGCCCGTGGGTTCAATATGGGTCCTCTACCCCCATGCTGGCAAGGGCTTTGATCTCTAAACCCTCCATAAGCGTGGCATCTTTGTCAGTTTCGTGGTCATAACCCAGTAAATGGAGGCATCCATGCACGATAAGATGCAAAACATGCGCCTGCATGGTAACGCCCTTTTCCGCCGCTTCGCGCGCACATGTTTCGTACGCAATGGCAATATCACCCAAACTTTCCGCTGGCGGAGGGGGCACAGGTTGCCCCCCTTCTATTTCCGGTGACAACTCGAACGCAGGCCAAGACAGCACATTCGTAGCCCTTGGTTTTTCGCGAAACGCACCGTTCAACTCGGCAATGCGGGCATCGTCACAGGCCATCACGCAAATCTCGTAATCTGACTTGATACCAGCAACCTCCAGCGCCGCATTTGCCGCCCGTTCTGCCAAGGCGTCCATATCCAGCGCTGCCCACCGCTCATCCTCGATCAGCAGGTCTACGCGATCAGCCATTTCGCTTTGCCGCCGCATCATATGCATCGATAACCTTGGCAACCATCGGATGACGCACAACATCGACGGACGTAAACCGCGTGAACCCGATGCCTTTGACGTTGCGCAAAATACCCTCGGCCTCGACTAGCCCCGATGTTACACCCTTCGGCAAATCGATCTGGCTCATATCGCCGGTTATCACCATGCGGCTGCCCTCGCCCAGACGGGTCAGGAACATCTTCATCTGCATCGACGTCGCATTCTGCGCCTCGTCCAGAATAACATACGCATTCGACAGGGTCCGCCCACGCATAAAGGCCAGCGGAGCAATCTCAATCTGCTTGTCCTCGATCATGCGCAGCACCTGCTTGGCAGGCAGGAACGCATTCAGCGCGTCATAAAGCGGCTGCATATAAGGATCGACCTTCTCCTTCATATCACCGGGCAAAAAGCCCAAGCGCTCCCCTGCTTCAACCGCCGGGCGGCTAAGGATGATACGATCCACATGCCCGTCAATATAATGCGAAACGGCCGCCGCTACCGCCAGATATGTCTTGCCAGTACCGGCAGGCCCAAGTCCAAACACCAGTTCGTAATCGAACAGCGACTTAACATAAGATTTCTGCGTAGGCGTGCGCGGCTCAACAATCCGCTTGCGGGTGCGAATTTCGATCTGATCCTCTTTGAACATTTCGATCTGATCAATGTCGCGCGGGGCGTCAAACACCTCACTTGGCATTCTAATCGCGGCGTCCACATCGCCGGGCTCCAACGGGCGGCGCTGTTCAAGCCGCGAATATATCGCCCGCAAAATAGTGGCGGAATGCTTGCGCTGCTCTTCATCACCAAACAAAGACAGCCGATTGCCACGATGGGTAATTTCCACCCCCGTTGCCGTTTCGATTTTCTTAAGGTTTGAATCCAGTTCGCCGCATAGTTCCAGCAAAAAGCGGTTGTCAGGAAATTCGAGGGTCGTTTCTGCCGATCCGGCCTCGGTTACTATATCAGTCAGCGCAGTTGTCGCCAAAGTTCACCATCCATTATCAGAGAGATTCTGACAGCTATGGTGCAACAAGCACGCCAACGTAGCAAGCGGAAATACCGGGGGTTATTCGCCCAGAAGCGAACGCTCGAAATCAATGGTGGAATACGGAACAGAGCCTTCTCGACACACGGGCTTGCCCTCATCCGTCAAACGCGGGGACATGTAGCCCTCAAAGCCATCGTCAATGATCCAATGATCGCAACCATTTCCATCAATCCAGATACCCGAACTCCGGCCTTCCAGCAAAGCATCATCTAACCCGTAATCCCGATCAGTCGGGCCATTTGTACATGCGGCCAGTGTAACTGCGCTTACAGCCACCAACGCCAAAAAAGTAATTTTACCTGACATAAGATCCCCTACTCGCAAAAAATTTCAACGCGGCGATTTCGGCGTTTGCCGTCTACCGTGTCATTAGACGCAATTGGCTGCAACTCGCCAAGCGCATCCGTGCGAATGATTGCGCCGGTCTGACGGGCAATCACGGCAACAGCCTGCGCACGGGCCCATGCAAGATCGAAGTTATCATAAAGCGAGCCATCGCTATCCGTATGCCCAACGACAAGGAACGACGTCTGGCCACTAAGGATTTCTTCAGTGAAATACTTGGTCAATGCCATCGTCGCATCCTGCGTTAACACAGCCTCGTTCACATCGAACAGCATATCGCCCGGAAACTCCATACAGATATTCGGGTTACGGCTACAAACCGGATTGCCATCACGATTAAGATGTGGGGACATCATCCCCTCAACGCCCAAATCAATAACCCAATGCTCACAACCATCGGGGTCAATCCAGATTGCGGCTTGAAGTTCCCCCGTAATTTCCGCTTGCGAAGCCAGCGGCGCCATGGAGGTAAATAGGCCCAAAAGCAGGGCGCTCATGTAAGGTTTCATAATGTTCTGCCTCAAGTTTCCGATCATTAATGCCGGTGTTCCCGTCAGCGTAACACATTAAATTCTATTTGTTAATCCATTACTTACACAGCAAATACATGTGACATCAAAGTCACACTGGGCACTTATATTTTCTCCGCCGAAAGCGAGTTCCGCTCCGTCGCGACGACCTTAACATTCACGACCTTGCCAATATCGGACGGGTCACCCAGAAAATGCGTCGCATGCAAATACGGCGACTTGCCAATCACCTGCCCTGTCTCGCGCCCCAGCTTTTCGACCAGTACCGGCAAAGTCCGCCCGATCATGCTGTTCTGAAATTCCACCTGATGGCTGGTCAACAACGCCTGAAGGCGGTGCAAACGCTCCGTCTTTACGCTTTCCTCTACATGCGCGCGATCCGCCGCAGGCGTTCCTGGCCGTGGCGAATACTTGAAACTATACGCCTGCCCGTACCGAACCTCCTCGCACAAATCCATCGTTGCCTGAAAATCCGCCTCGTCCTCTCCGGGGAAGCCCACAATAAAGTCGCCCGACAGCATAATGTCAGGCCGCACCACCCGCATACGCTCCAACACCTTCAGATAATCCGCCGCCGTATGCTTGCGGTTCATCGCCTTCAAAACCTTGTCCGAGCCCGACTGCACCGGTAAATGCAGATACGGCATCAGTTTTTCCACCTCGCCATGCACCGCAATCAGATCATCCGCCATGTCGTTGGGATGCGAGGTCATATACCGGATCCGCTCCAGCCCGTCGATCTTGGCCAGCTCGCGGATAAGGCGTGGTAATGTCCAGTCATCCGCCAGATACGCATTCACATTCTGCCCTAACAGGCTGATCTCAACGACACCGCGTTCCACCAGGTCCCGCGCCTCGGCCATCAAGCGTTCAGGGGCGCGCGAAACCTCGGCCCCGCGCGTGTAGGGCACTACGCAAAAAGCGCAAAACTTGTCGCAACCCTCCTGAACCGTCAAAAATGCGGCAGGCGCACGACGCGCCTTGGTACCACGCGGCAGAAACTCGAACTTGTCTTCCTCGGGGAATTCCGTGTCCAGAACCTGCACCCCGTTCCCCGCCTTTTCAGCCATCTTTGGCAAACGGTGATAAGCCTGAGGACCCACAACCAGATCAACCATCGGCTGGCGGATCATTATCTCTTCGCCCTCGGCCTGCGCTACGCATCCAGCCACACCGATTTTCAGATCAGGGTTGGCGTCCTTCAGCGGACGATACCGGCCAAGTTCAGAATAAATCTTCTCCGCCGCTTTTTCGCGAATATGACAGGTGTTCAGCAAAATCATATCCGCCTGCTCGGGCGAATCCACAGTAGTATAGCCGTCTGCACCCATCGCATCGACCATCCGCTCGCTGTCATAGACATTCATCTGGCAGCCATACGTCTTGATAAACAGTTTTTTTGTATTGGACATCATCGCACCTGTTTCACATTTCGCCTTCGTCTACAACTTTGCGATTTCCGGCGCAATGGAACGATTTTCGCTTCCAGCACTGGGGGGTTATTTGCTAAACAGGTGTTGAACACTGTGAAAGCCCGATATGCCTCTCCAAGAACTCGATCGATTCCTGCGTACAAATGGCGCCAACCTGCCATCCCCCATTGCCGTACTTTTTGCCGAAGACGACATAGAGCTGGCGGGAACAATCGATCACCACGCCAAAATGGGCTTTGGTACAATTCTGGTAATAGGCGACGTCGCCGAGCTAAACCCCGAAGGCGTCCACCTGTTTCCCGCACAGCTAAACCGTCTGGAAGATTCAGTAGATGCGTTAAACAAAGTCATCGCAGCCTGTCCCGGAAAATGGATTTATTACGCCTTCAACGCCGAATACCTCTACTTCCCCTATTGCGAAAACCGTACCATCAATGACGCGATAACCTTCATGGAGGAAGAACGCCGCACCGCCGTTTTCACCTATGCCATCGACCTTTACCCCGAAAACCTGTCCGATCACGGCAACGGAGTCGACGTGGGTTCCGCCCAACTGGACCGCAACGGATACTACGGGCAGGAACGTTTCGTCGACGGCGAAGTCGTCGCGCGCCAACCCGAAATCTTCGGCGGCCTACGTTGGCGGTTCGAGGAACACATCCCATGGGAAAAACGCCGTATAGACCGCATCAGCCTGTTCAAAGCCATGCCCGACCTTGAAATCGGCCCCGATTTGCGCCTAAGCGACCCCGAAATGAACACCATCGCATGCGAATGGCACAACAACATGACCATCGCCGTCATGTCATTCCGCGTTGCCAAGGCCCTGATGCACAACCCCGGTTCCGCTGATGACATCGACGGTTTCCACTGGGGCGGCAGCCGCAAATTCGAGTGGAACTCCACCCAATTGATGGAACTCGGGTTCATGGAACCGGGCCAGTGGTTTTGAACAACCTGCGCCTAAATCTTACGGCAGGAAGCGCCTCGGTTCTGGTCGCCCTCCTGCTGGTTGCGCTGAAACTCTGGGCGTTGGGTCAAACCGGATCGCTGTCCATCGCCGCCAGCCTCACGGACTCAGCTCTCGACCTGATCGTTTCGCTCACCGGCCTGCTGGCAATTCTCTACGCTGCCCGCCCCGCCGACGATGACCACGCTTTTGGGCATTCCCACGCCGAAGACCTCGCTGCACTGGCCCAAGGCATATTGGTAACCGTTTCCGCCACGGTCATCGGCTGGTCCGCAATCGAACGACTTCTTTCCGACACACCCCCCGCCTTGGCAGACGAGGGCGCAGGCATGGTCGCCATGACCATATCCATCACCCTGACAATTGCGTTAATCCTGTGGCAACGCCGCGTCGTATCGAAAACCGGCAACCGCGTCGTGGCCGCCGACAGCTTGCACTACACCGCCGATCTTTTGCCAAATCTGGGGGCCATAATTGCCCTCCTCGCCTCATCCGCCTTCGGGCTAGTCGCGGTGGACAGCGTCATCGCGCTTGCTGCCGCCGTGTTACTACTGTTCGGCGCATGGCGCATCACCAAAGCCGCCTTCGACGCCCTGATGGACCGCCGCGCCGACCCCGAAAGCATCGCCAAAGTCGAGGCCTTGGTGGCCAACTGGCCCGGCGTGCTTGGCTACCACGACCTAAAAACCCGCACCTCCGGCAACCGTATATTCGTGCAAGTCCACATCGAACTGGACGGTTCGCAAAGTTTAGAAAAAGCCCACGGCATCGGCGCGGGCCTAAAGCACGAAATCCTGCGCGTCATGCCCAACGCCGACGTCCTGATCCACAAAGACCCGGCGGGCGATCCGTTGTCGCCTAATCGGACGACATGACCGCCGCGCACATCAAAACTTGCCGTTGTCATTTTTCCATTCACTGCGCGGCGCGATGGTTTCGTTAGTGTCCCAATGCTCCACCAGTTTTCCACTGGCAACGCGGAACAAATCGTAGAACGCAGTATGCACACCTCTCAACTGGCCTTCGCTCACGCATAAAACGAAATTTCCCTCTGCCAAAACACGGTGAACGCATTGATAATCGATTTGTCTCTGACCACCCTTCACAACACCGAGCTCTGCTCTAAGGGAGGACAGGCCATCGTCAAAACGCGGATTGTGTTCTGTAAAGGCGTCGGTATCGATAAAGTCCGTCAGTTTGTTCAATTGCCTCGCAACCAATACATCTTCTGCAAACGACTGCACAATTGATCGGTTGCGCTCGGTCAGGTCGTGGTCGCTAGCATCGGTCGGACCATCCACCATACTATGACCCGATTGGTTCGGCCCCGTTCGTTCTTGGATGTTGTCCCAATGCTCAACGGCCTGACCATTCTGGAAACGAAATACTTCAAAACAAATTTTTCTGCTCGCGAAGTCGTATTCCATATGGGCGAAAACAAACTCACCATCCTCAAATCCCCTGACCATATTCACCCGAGGCTCTGTTTCCGAAAGACGCTTGAACAGCGACGCTAGGCCTTCGCTACCTTCATGTGTCTGCGGGTTATGCTGGATGTATTTTGCTTCATTGACCACAGCAATTGGCCCGGGTTCGCCTGTCTCTATGCTCTTTAGCAAATCCCTAATTTGATTCTTTTTAGTAATCGTCATCCACTGACCCTTTTCGAAAAATTCCGATGTGTAGCTTTCGGAACCGTAGGCTGGGTGATCCACCCACCACCACGCTCAATCCAACCCGCGACCCTTCAACAAAGCCTCGACTTTGGGCAAAGATCCGCGAAACGCCGTGTACAGCTCCGCCGCGTCCTTCGACCCGCCCGCCGTGTAAATATGCTCCGCCAACCGCGCCGCCGTATCAGGATCAAAAACATCGCCCGCTTCCTTGAACGCGGCGAAGGCATCCTCGTCCATCACTTCGGACCACATATAAGAATAATACCCGCTGGAATATCCGTCCCCCGAAAACACATGCTGAAAATGCGGTGTCGCATGGCGCATGGTAATCGCAGGCGGCATTCCCAACCGTTCCAGCGTCGCCGCTTGCGCCGCCATCGGGTCGCCCAAAGCATTCGTGTGAAAATCCAGGTCAACGATGGCCGAAGCCGTATATTCCACCGTCGAAAACCCCTGATCGAAGTTTTCCGCCGCCTTCAAACGATCCAGCAAATCCTGCGGCATCGGCTGCCCCGTTTCCACATGCAACGCATGTTTGGTCAACACTTCGGGTTCGCTTAGCCAGTGTTCATAAAGCTGGCTTGGCAGCTCAACGAAGTCACGCGACACAGACGTGCCGGAAATGAACGAATACGTCACATCCGACATTAACGAATGCAGCGCATGGCCAAACTCGTGGAACAACGTCCGTGCGTCGTCAAACGTCAACAACGCCGCCTCGCCCGCTGGCGCCTTGGCAAAGTTGCAGACGTTCACTGTAATCGGCCGCACCTCGCCCCCCAGTTTCGATTGCGCCCTGAAGCGCGAGCACCAAGCCCCCGACCGCTTGCTAGACCGCGCGAAATAATCCCCGATGAATACACCTATATGGCGGTCACCTTTCGTAACTTCCCATGCCCGAGCATCGCCGTGATAAAGCGGCACGTCCAGCGGTTTAAATGACAGCCCAAACAAGCGGTTCGCCACGTCAAACGACGCCTCGATCATCGCATCCAGTTGCAAATACGGCTTCACCTCGGCCTCATCCAGATCGTATTCGGCCTTTTGCAAAATCCCAGCGTAATGCCGCCAATCCCAAGGGGCCAGATCGCCGTTCACGCCGTCCGCCCGCATCAATTCTGTCAGCTTTGCCGCATCGCGCTCCGCCGCTGCCTTCGCAGGTTCCCACACGGCCATTAACAATTCCCTAACCGCCTCGGGCGTTTTTGCCATCTCGTTGTCCAGCTTGAAGGACGCGAAATCCTTGAAGCCCAGCAACGCGGCCCGTTCGCGGCGCAACTCCAACGTCTCGGCCACCGCCGCGATGTTGTCGGTCTCGCCCCCGTTTTCACCACGTGCAACCCATGCCTTGAACGCAATTTCACGCAAATCGCGACGGGTCGAGAACTGCAAAAACGGCACAATCAACGACCGCGACAGCGTTATCACATACCCCTCGCCCCCTCGATCCTTGGCCGCCTGCGCCGCCGCCGAAACCAGCGAATCCGGCAACCCTGCCAGATCGCCCTCAGCCAACGCCATTTCCCAAGACTTCTCGTCCGCCAGAACATTCTGCGAAAACGCCGTCCCTAACGAGGCCAACCGCTGCATGATCCCTTTCAACCGCTCCCGCGCCTCGGGCTGCAACGCGGCCCCTGCTCGCACAAACATCCGGTTATACAATTCCAGCACCCGCGCTTGCTCGGCATCCAAACCAGCGGCACTAACCGCCGCGACCCGTGCAAACAACGCCTCGTTCATCAACGTTTCCGCCGAAAATGCCGCTAACTTTGGCGCCAAATCCCGCTGCAATGCCTCTAGCGCATCATTCGTATTGGCACCCGCAAGGTTGAAAAACACGCCCGCGATACGCTCCAACGATGCCTCCGCTTGCTCCATCGCCTCGATCGTATTTGCAAACGTCGGCGCGTCGCCCGCCCCTGCAATTGCATCAACTGCCGCCCGCGCCTCAACAAAAGCCACCTCGAACGCAGGTCCAAAATGTTCATCCTTAATCAAGTCAAACGGCGGAATTTCGAAAGGCGTATTCCATTCCTGAAGAAGCGGGTTATCGGTCATGTGTTGTCCATTTGCTAAATACTTTCCCAATCACTGTGCGGTTTTCCAAACTTTCTTGCAAGGTACAAGACTTTTTTCGACGGAACCAATCCGCTGCATGGTTGGCCTTGCTCGACTCTTCTTGAAGCCGTGATGTTTACGCACACCTACGTGGCATAAGCGGCCATGTCGTTTTCTCGTCTTGCGAAGTCGGCTTGATATAGACGCGCGGTGTGCAACGGGGTTAACTGCACGTGAAATAACCGGAGGTGCCCCATGAAAACTAACGTGAAAGCTTGTGTCGTTGGCGGCGGTGTCGTCGGCGCATCCATCGCCTACCATTTGGCCAAAGCGGGATGGGACGATGTAATCCTGCTGGAACGCGACGAGCTAACCTCAGGCTCCACATGGCACGCCGCTGGCCTGCTGCCACTGTTCAACATGGGTTACGCCACGACCCACATCCACGACTATTCGGTTAAATTCTACAAAGAACTAGAAGCCGAGACAGGCCTGAACGCCGGCTTCTCCGTGGTCGGCAACCTGCGCATGGCCCAAACCGATGAACGCATGGACGAGTACAAACTCTACGCCACCACCGCTGATTCCGTGGGCGTTGAATACGAATTTCTGACACCGGAGCAGGTCAAATCCCGTTGGCCCCTGATAAAAACCGAAGACCTGAAAGGCGCGCTCTATCACCCGACAGACGGGTACATAAACCCCGCCGACGTCACCATGGCCATGGCCAAAGGGGCACGCCAACGCGGTGTAGAAATCATTCGTAAGCGGCAGGTCGACAGCTATGAGTGGACGGGCACCGAATGGATCGTGCGCGGCACGGTTATGGTCGAGAAAGGCGGTAACCTTATCCCCTCCGAAGAAACCTTCGAAATCCACGCCGAACACGTTGTGACTGCCACGGGCAACCACGCGCAGCGCACGGCCAAACAGCTGGGCATCAAAATACCCGCCGTCCCTGTTGAACACACATTCATCGTCACCGACGTTGACCCCGCCCTGCAAGCTTATCGCGAAGCCGGCAACCCCGAGCACCCCGTGATCCGCGACGCCGACGCCCAGTCATATGTACGCGAAGAACGAGGCGGCTGGATCCTCGGCACATACGAACGCAACGCCCCCGCCCGCTTCGAATACGGCGTACCCGACAGCTTTCGCGCCGACCTTTTCCCGCTTGATCTGGAACGGATCGAAAGCCAGTACATGGCCATGATCCACCGCATGCCATCTTGCGAAGAATCCGGCCTGAAAGACGATTTCAACGGCCCGATCTGCTACACACCAGACGGCAACCCGCTGGTCGGCCCCGCCCCCGGTTTGGAAAACATGTGGCTGGCCGAAGGTTTCTCTTTCGGCATTACCGCCGCGGGCGGTACCGGTTACTACCTCGCGCAAATGATGGTCGACGGCGAAGCCGACATCGACATGGCATCCCTAGACCCGAAACGCTACGGCGACTGGATGACAACCGAATACGCCGCCCGCAAAAACGAGGAATGCTACGAACACGTCTACATCCTCCACCACCCTGACGAAGAACGCGAAGCCTGCCGCCCCCTGCGCACCGCGCCATGTTACGACCGCATGAAATCCGCAGGCGCCCAGTTCGGCGTCGTCAACGGAATGGAGCGCCCGAACTACTTCGCCCCCGAAGGCTTCAGCGATCACGCAAGCCGCTCCTTCCGCCGTGGCGGCTGGTGGCAACACGCCGTATCCGAGGCCAAAGCCATCCGCGAAAACGTCGGTATGATCGACGCCACCGCCTTCACCAAACACCGCGTCAAAGGCCCGGGCGCGACCGAATTTCTCGACTGGTTCACCACCAACAAACTCCCGCGCGTCGGCCGCATCAACCTTACCTACGCCCTAACCGGCGCAGGAACCACCCGCACCGAATACACAATCGTGCGCGAAGCGGAAAACGAGTACTACTTGGTGTCCTCCGGCGCATTAACCGACTACGACGGCGATTTCCTGCGCAAAGCCGCCGCCTCCAAAGCTGACGAATTCGGCTATATCGAAATCCAGAACGTCACCACCCAATACGGCGTTTTCGCCCTCGCAGGCCCGAAATCCCGCGACGTCCTGAAAAAACTGATCTCCGATCCGGACCCGTCAACCGCACTTTCCAACAAACGCTTCCCGTGGCTCTCCTCCCAACATATCGAGCTAAAAATGTGCCCCGTCCACGCCATCCGCGTGGCCTACACGGGTGAACTCGGCTGGGAACTCCACCACCCCATCGAAATGCAGAACTACCTCTTCGACCAGATCATGGCCGCAGGCGAAGAATTCGGCCTC
>Ga0209121_10000626_pt1 | contig 37075 bp, 30 predicted proteins | sample Cruoilmetagenom3_FD_187292 | JGI IMG/M metagenome (GOLD analysis project Ga0209121, IMG submission 187292) | Oil polluted marine microbial communities from Coal Oil Point, Santa Barbara, California, USA - Sample 3 (SPAdes) (version 2) | ecosystem: Environmental > Aquatic > Marine > Oil seeps ... | reverse complement strand
ATAACCGCGGAGGGCGCAGAGGAACGCAGAGCATTTAACCATTTATTTTCCCTCCGCGCCCCTCTGCGTACTCTGCGGTTATATTCCGTGTTTGGTTACCGTATGCCCCATGTCCCGGGTAGTTCCTGCATAGTGAAGTCCCCCGATAGTGGTTTAGGTACCTGAGTAGTTACGTTTTTTTTTGACCCATTGCATTTGGGGTCGAATGGCACTATCTACCTTTCAACCGAGGCGAGACGCTAGGGATATCAGTCTCATCCCACAACATACCACGAACCTCCATGGAAACGTGTTACCACCGCCAGCCCATCTTCACCAGATACCCCACCATGGCACTGTGTTCCACCATACAGGCAGCCACGTAGGCCTCTTCCAGGGTCGTCCCCTGGATGAATACCCCGTGACCCCTGGCGATGCAGGCTTTGTGCTCCCGTAGGGCCTTAGAAGCGTTCCTGGCCAGCTCATCGGTCCCGATCCCCCCTTCTACTATGGGCACCCGGTGCAGAAAGTAGGAGCCTTCGCTGTCAACGGGCTCGAAAAATGCATTTTCCAGGAGCGAGATGACCACCGCATAAGGAGAATGTGTGTGGATTATGGCCAGGGCGGAGGTCTCTTTATAGATGGCCCGGTGGACCACGGTCTCGCTGCTCGCCAGGATGTCCAGCGAAGAGGGCCGGCGAAGACCCACCTCCACCACCTGCAGCTCATCGATCTCGTCCAGCATGGACCCCGACCTGGTGATCGTCATCCTATCTGCAGCCCGCATGCTGATGTTGCCGAAATGGGAATGGGTGAGACCTGCGCTCACCAGCTTCTTGCCGAACCTAGATATCTCCCGCCACATCTTTGCACCACACCCTAAACCAGGTTGAAAGGAACCGAACAGGTCGCAGCATCTCCGAACCCGTCCCGGGCAACCACCCGCAAAGAATAGTCTCCGGGCACCCAGAACTCGGTCTCCCACTTGGCTATGTAAGTCCCGTCGTGATCGATGTCGCACATGGGTATCCGGATCTCCTTCTCAGGTCCCATCACCAGGACCTCCGCGCCGCACACATCTCCAAATACATCTGCCTCGATGATCATCCGATCGCCCGGGCTAGTCCCGGCGCCTGCCAGGCGGACGTTGCTCACGATGGGTCCTTTCACCGCAGGATCTTCTGTCATCTCCAGGGACCGGCTGAGGTTCAGCTCGCCCCATCCGTAGGTGTTGTCGGGACCAAAGACGCCCAGATCGTCCGCCGACCTGAGCAGCGCCCTCTTTACATCTGCCGGACTGAAATCCGGCTCTTTTTCCAGGAGGACCGCGATCGCTCCCGCCACCTGGGGTGCAGCCATCGAGGTCCCGTCCATGGTGCTCCGACCATGGAGAGTTCCTGCCCTGGCAGAGCCTACATCCACACCTACCGCCACCAGGTCGGGCTTGATCCTGCCGTCCGAGGCCGGACCACGGGACGATCTCCGGTAGATCTGCCCCCCGGCATCCACCGCCCCCACGGTTATCACCTTCTCTGCGCTGCCGGGGATCACGATCGATCTGGAGGCAGGTCCGGAGTTGCCCGCAGCCACGCAGACTACCATCCCGTCGTCCACTATCCTGTCGCAGGTCCTGTCCAGGAGCGATCGCCCATCGCGGGGAGCTTCTCCGCCGACGCTGAAGGATATCACGTCTATCCCCAGCTCGTCTTGCTCCTCTGTGCACCATTCGAGAGCCTTGAGGGCGTCTGATAGGTAGCAAGCACCCTTATCGTCCATCACCTTGACCACCACCAGTCTCGCCCCGGGCGCGACCCCGCCATCGGTGCCCGCTATAAGCCCGGCACAGTGGGTCCCGTGACCATGATCGTCATAGGCCTCGCTGCGGCCGTTCACGAAGTCCTTGAAGGCGACGATCTTGGGGTCGTTGGTGGATAGATCGTCATCCATGTCGTCTAAAGACCGATGCCTCGGATCGATACCCGTGTCCAGCACGGCCACCGTCACCCCATTGCCGGTGGCGTTGGGCACCCTCATCCGGGGATCTTCGTGGGGGATGTACCCATTTCCCAGATCGCCCAGGATCTGGAGCTTCTGGTCTCTGTATATCCCCTCAACACCCTTGAGCCTGGCCAGGTCATCTAACCGATCGCCCGGGATCACCACGGAGAAACCCGACAAGATTCCCAGCTCAACCCTGAACCGTCCCAGGACCTCCTCTTCCAGGGTAACGTTCTTGTCGTGTATGACGATTACCCTCAGCTCATCCGGCCCCAGGCACTCCAGGCTGTCCTCGATCCGGTTGAAGTTCAAGTCCCATGGATCGAAGACGGCAACGGTCTGGTTATCGTCCTTGGCACCGTTGCCGCATCTGTCCACCGCAACGATGGTGATCGTATAGTTTCCCGGCGAAAGGTTGGGACTCCAATAGCCCACATAGCTCCCGTTCCTCTGGATATCTATCATGGGGATGAAACGCCCGCCCACCTCGGCATGTACCGAGCCGATGCCGGTTTCGTCTATGACCCGGGCGTTGATCTCGGTCAGGTTCCCGTATGTCACCGTCTCCGGCGCCTCGACGCCTAGGATGACGGGCGGCGTCTTGTCGCAGGCCTCTGGAAAGTGGATACTGCCCGGGTCTCCGGTGAACCAGCAGATCGTCTCTTCGGCGCCAGGATATGAGGCACCCGGACCAAGAGCATAGGTCAGCACAATAAAAGAAAGAAAAAATAAGGGTGTCGAGCGCTTCATCTAATCTAGAACCTGCCTAGCTTCTTGTATCTTGCCGAGGTGCTCTTCGAGATCGGCGCGGTACCGGAGATCTCCACGGTCAGCGCTTCCTCGAAGCTGGTGGTAGTGCCCCCCGCGGGCGCCGCGACCAGTGTTACAGGATACAATCCATCGGGTTTGCCGGTGGCGTCCCAGGTGCCCACATATAGGTCGTCAGAGGCGAGCGTCAGGAGGATCCTGTCAACCTCAACGCCTGCCGGGTCGTAGATGATAGCTCCCGCGTTGATGGGTGCGCGGCCGGCAGCGCCCAGCCTTATGCCGCCTGTTCCCGAATCGCTCCCCGGAGATCGGCCGATATTGCCGCCGGTGTAGATAGAGATCGGCATGCAGGACACGCAACCCATCGTTCTGAGCACGGTATCGTTCTCGGAGACGTTCGTCGTCTCTTCGACGGCCTCTTCCTCAGCGATCGGCTCTTCGATCATGGGTTCCGCCGGACCCACTACCATCCGGAAGGTGGCGTAGATGTCCACGAGCCCGGGCCTGGCCGGGTTGGGCTCGGCATGAGCCTCCACCAGCTCGACCGCGGTAGAAGACTGGCGGGTCGTCCAGTCGTTCAGGGTGTAGATGCCAGCGTCGTATCCCATGAGCTGGAGGGCGTACCAGACCATCGATGCCCTGGCTCCCGCCTTCGAGTAGACCACCACATGCTTGCTATTGTCCAGCCCGACGAATAGGTCCGTCAGATCTTCGCCGTCCTTGATGCGGCCTTGATCCAGTACATCTTCGTAAGATATGTGGACTGCGTTTCCTATCTTTCCGAAGGCGAAGTCCTGGAAGTCCCTGGCGTCTACCAGCTGAGGACCACTTGCCACCTCACCGTAGTCGGCCAGATACCCAGGTCTGGGACCGGATGAATAGTTGGCAGGCGCTCTGCTGTTGGGCGTGGTCTCTACGGGCAGACCGGCCTCTCTCCAGGCGTCTATGCCCCCGTTGAGGTACTTAACATCGTCATGACCGAGATAACGCATCGCCCAGTAGACGAAGGTGGCCACAGACCTGCCGCCGCAGTTCGGGCAGTTCCCGTATACGATCACCGGATCTTCAGGAGAGACGCCCGCATCGCCCAGCACCTTGCACATCTCGGACGCCGACTTTATGTTGTCATCTTCGTCCAAGAACTCCTCCCAGAATAGAGGCACAGCGCCCTTGATATGGGATTTGGAGTACTCGGTCCCCACGTCGAGTATTACTTCCGAGCCGGTGACGTCCCCGGCAGAGATGATGTAGTCGGGATGGACGAGGTCCTCATAGCTCTCAGTCTCGTTTTCCATCTCTGCCCTGCGATCCTTTGCACCTGTGGATGTGGCGTTGGGATCACTCGACGTGAACCAGGGAGCATCGATGGTGGTGGTGTCATTAGTTGGATCGTACCCCAGGAATTCGTAGATTGCCAGACCAAGATTGTCGCTTCTACATGCGGGACAGTCATAACTCGGGCTAGTAGCGCTGACCCCGCCCATCAGTGCCGCGCAAATCACCAACACCCCGAAGGTGCAGAGCCAAAGATTCTTGATATCGTGCCCGAACCTGCGGCCGGGCAGATCGATTGAAGTATGAATTGAACAAAATTTTCTAGCTCCTAACATAAACCCACTCCTTTTAGGAGAGAATCTAGTCTATGCTCCAGCCCGATCTGGGCAGGAGCTCTACCTCCCCTATAGGTTCTTCGAACTTGTTTCCTTTAATGTCTTTTGCGGTCAGCACGACCTCGTACCGGCCGGCGTTCATAGGGACAGTCATCAAGGTGCCCTCATAAACGTCGTCTCCTGCCCGGGTCACGGAGACGGGCCTGGGACGTTCCGAGAGGTCCACGACGTTGTGTGCACGGACCGATACCCAATCCACCCCGTACTTCGATTCCAGGGTCACCCGGACATTTACCTGCTCGCCGATACGGGCACGGGCGGGGATTATAGACCGCTCCACCATCTTGAAAAGCAAGACCGACCTGCCCATTATGGGGTACCTGTCCCAGGTATACTCGTTGATCCAGTAGGGCTCGTCCCCGAAGCCGTCGCTTCCCGAGACGTTCTGGTCTGGTCCGCTCATCAGGTCCTGGCCCTGGTAGTCTCCCCAGAAGTTGCCGCCTCGGGGGTAGGAGTACCATTTATTTGTTCCCCGGTCCAGGGCTTGGATCACGTTCTCGAAGAAGCGGTTGTTGTAGATATGGTTCCCGTCCGTGTCGAGGTAGATGCCTTTCTGGCTGCCGGATACGTTGTTCCGGACGATGGTGTTGTTGCCGGGTCCTTCCTGTATCTGGACCCCGTACATGGTGTTATCGGCGATCTCGTTGCCCCTGATGAGGTTGCTGCCCGAGCCTTCGTATAGGTGTATCCCCACCACATCATTATCCGAGATGGTGTTGTTCAGGATCCTGTTCTCGACGCAGCCGTGGATCATCTTGAGGCCGGAGTTGCGGTTATGGACGAGCCGATTCGATTCGATCAGGTTGCCGGAACAGTCGGTGAACATGTAGATCCCATAATCGTTCCTCTCCGCAACGTTCCCTTTGATGACGTTATCGCGACAAGAAGGAAATAGGCATATGCCGTACTCGCCGTTGTCGTTGGCGGTGTTATTCTCGATTCTGTTTCGGTTCGAGTTGGAGAGGTATATGCCGTACCAGCCCTCCTCCCCCAGGCCGTTGAAGCTGGCGACGTTGTCTTTGATCACGTTATCATCCGAGTATAATAGGGTGATCCCGGGTTGCACACAATGGACGACTGTGTTGTTGGAGATATGGCAGCCTCGTGCATGATCCAGCTTTATGCCGTAGAACCCGTCTCTGATCACGAATCCGGATATGTTGACGTTGTTCGCCCTCACCTCGACGCAGGCCTCTCTGCTGCTTGCCCGGATCACGGCACCGTTGCCGACCAGATCCAGGCTCTTGGTGATCACGATCTTACCGTAGCTATCAGTGCCAGGACTTGCGATGAGCGTATCACCAAGAGCCGCTGCATCTATCGCCGCCTGGAGATCGGTGCCGACCTGGTACGTGACGGCCGATGCTCCCGTGACAAGCAAAAAGACGATGAACAGGATCGCGCCCGCCGAGTGGCGCCCGTACGCTGAACTTCTCAAGCAACCCACCGGTTCAAAGAGCGATCGCCGGTTAATAAACCTAACGTGGACATCTCGAGACGATGAGGTCAAATCCTGGAAAATACATCCAGAAGACCTCTTCGTGAGGTCTACAAGAGACTCATATGGGTCAAAGATGAACACAAGTTTCTTTATCTGGACCGACGTTATGGGCGATAGAGGTGTTTAGCTTGAGATCTTTATTTATAACGGGCTGCGTGCTGATGTGCGCGGTTCTGTTGATGGGTGCGGCGTCTGCGGGGTTCAGTACGAGCCTGGGAGAGGACACTTACGTAGATGCCAAGATGAATAATACAAACTACGGTCTGGGTACCACCCTCTGGGTATCATCTGACGATGGCGATCCGGTGAAGATAACTTATCTGATGTTCGATAACAACCTCGAGAACGTTGGCGTCGAGTCGGGTGACGATATAGAATCTGCCAGCCTGGAGATCTACGTCACCGACGTAGAGACCGAGGGTGACATCGTCGCTTACTTCTCCGAGGAGGGCTTCTTCGAGCAGACGGTAACCTGGTCTGACGAACTCGAATATCTCGAAGATGCCACCGCCACGCTGTACATCGACGAAGAAGGATGGTGCACCTTCGACGCCACGGAGATCATGAAGATGGCAGCCGATGAGTGTTTAACCTGTCCATTTACCATAGTGTTGGTGGCGGAGGACGATGCATCTATCGGTTTTGTTTCCAAGGAAGAATCTGACGGGAATGAGGCTGTACTGGATTACACGACATCCGGGTAGACTCGAGGTGCATCCTCCTCGCGCGGTGACGAACGAGGTGCTACCTCACCGTCTCCGCGTAAATTAAGTTTTTATATTCTTTTGTACAGGTTAGTGATGATGCTATCGTCTTTTGGTCACAGAACTCTGATATCTCTTCTGGTGGTCACGGCGCTGGTCCTATCGGTTGCATCGGCGGAGGTGATTCTCATGACATCACCAGGCTGCGTCAAGTGCGCCGCGGCCGAGAAGGTGATCGAGAAGGTGCTGGCCGAGCATGATGGCCAAGAGCTGGTGGTCCACGACATCTATTCCGAAGAAGGCCGGCAGGCGATCAGGGATTACAACCTGAAGGGCGGGGTGCCCGCCATGGTGATCGAGGGCACGGTCATCGGCCACAAGGACTACGATGGCGACCTGGATCTCCTGGAGATGATGATCGAGGTGGCGCTGGTATCGGGAGAAGGTCACTCCGACGTTCAGGAGGGCGTCTTGGACCTCGGGTCTCTTTCCATGACGACCATCTTCCTGGCGGGGCTCCTGGCCGGTTTCAACCCCTGCCTCCTGGGAATACTGGCCTTCCTCTCCACGGCGGTAATCTCCAGCACCGGCAGGCGGCGAGACCTTCTGGCGATGGTGGTCTCTTTCGCCTTCGGGATCTTCGCCATGTACTACCTCTTCGGCGTGGGGATGCTTCACACCCTTCGCGCGGAGGCCATCGAGGAGAACTTCCGGTTGGGGCTCGTCTTGATCCTCCTGGTTCTGGGCGCGGTCCATGTAGAGGACGCCAGGAGGCTGAGCAACAGCTCCAAGTCTCTATTCCGGGCCGGGTGGGCGGACAGGTACATCGATAAACTCGTTACCAGGGGCCGATACGTCTCTTACTTTCTTCTGGGAGCCCTATTCTCCCTGGTCAAGGCGCCCTGTGTGGGCGCGGTTTATATCGCCATCCTGGGTCTGATCTCTGACCAGGGTTACTCAGACGGCGCGGTTTACCTGCTATTCTACAACCTGGGTGTGATTCTTCCGGTGATCCTTTTGGGAGTTTTCATCACCCTGGGGATGAGCCCGGCCAAAGTGGACGAGTTCAGAAAGAACCATCGGGCAGGGATCAGACTGGCCACCGGCCTGACCCTCCTGGCTCTGGCGCCCCTCATCTACTGGCAGATCATATAGGGCTCCATTGGTGATCGGTTAAGCCCTCCATTAGATCATTGGGGTAAATCTCTCACGCGAAGACGCGAAGGGTAGGACTCGTCGATGAATGTGGAAGACGTCTCTTCCGTCGCATTAGAGTGAGGAGCTATCAACTTCGGTGCAGCAACCTTCAAGGAAGGAATCAGACGGGTAGTGAACAAACATCAGGACTTCGCGTCTTCGCGTCTTCGCGTGAATAAGAAAGTGGGGGGCACGCGAAGCATTGGTGGTCGGTTAAGGATTTTGAGTCACATAATCGACCTATGTTTCACACGATTTATGCGTCATAGTAATGACGCCCACTCTGAAACGGAGCATACATCGCCCCCTTCGATCAATCAAACCTCGCTAGATTTGCTACCCCAATCCCCCAGCACACCATGGTTTTCGTCTTAACCGATCACCAATGTATAGGGCTCTGGGCTATGGCAAAAAGATTAATACCCTTATAATGCCCTCTCCTTCAAGAGGTGAAGACTTGTTTTTAGTAGGAGAAGCGCTTATCGGCGAGGAACCCGAACTCGCCCACATCGATCTAATTATAGGAGATAAAGAGGGGCCGGTGGGCATGGCCTTTGCCAATGGACTATCGCAGCTTTCTGCAGGCCATACCCCGCTGCTTTCGGTGATAAGACCAAATCTGCCGGCCAAGCCTGCGACCCTGATCGTGCCCAAGGTTACCGTGAGGAATATGGAACAAGCGGGCAAGATATTCGGGCCGGCACAGACCGCGGTGGCCAAGGCGGTGGCAGATTCAGTATCTGAAGGCGTCCTTCCCGCGGAAGATATCGAAGATATGGTGATAATCGTCAGCGTCTTCATACATCCAGAGGCGCGCGACTACGAGGCCATATACAGGTACAACTACAGCGCTACCAAGCTATCGATCCAGAGAGCCGTGGACAAGTTCCCTGATGCTGAGACTATGCTCTACGAGAAGGACCGTTCCACCCATCCCATGATGGGTTTCCGGGTGATCAGGTTGTGGGACCCCCCCTATCTCCAGGTGGCTCTGGACCTGGTGGACCTCGCGGAGGTCAAGAGGGTGCTCTCTCTACTTCCTGACAGCGACCATATCCTGATCGAGGCTGGAACACCCCTGGTGAAGAAGTTCGGCGTCAATGTGGTCAAGGATATAAGAGAGACAAGACCGGGGTCTTTCGTGGTCCTGGACCTGAAGATCCTGGATACGGGCAACCTGGAAGCCAGGCTGGCCGCCGACGCTACCGCAGATGCCGTGGTGATGTCGGGTCTTGCGCCCCACAAGACGCTGGAGCTGGCCATCGAGGAGGCCAGAAAGACCGGCCTGTATTCGATCATCGATATGCTGAACGTCTCCGATCCCCTGGAGGTCTTGAAGGGGCTCTCCATGCTGCCCGACGTCGTCGAGATGCACAGGGCCATAGATATGGAGGCGGAGAAGCACAACTGGAAGACCATAACGGAGATCAAGAAGCTGGCAGAGTCTTCACCTCGCAGGCTATTGGTGGCGGTGGCAGGAGGCATCAGGGTGGATACCGTGGCCGAGGCCCTCGAGTCGGGAGCGGACATAATCGTTGCGGGCCGGGCCATCACCAGGTCCAAGGATATCAACGATGCCGCAGATCGGTTCCTGGCCCAGCTCAAGCAGACGGAGATCGATCAGTACCGGGTAATGACCGACTTCTGAGATGCGCCTCCTGATCCTCCTTCTTTTTCTGCTTCTGGGCTCTGCTCAGTCTCTGACCGAGGTTTTGGTAGGGCAGCCAGACCGTCCCCAGGGTGCGGTGGTACTGGTGATCGACGGGATGAGTTCGTCTTATGTCTATCCCGAGTACGATGACGATGCACGGGCTCTGGATGGCGGGGTCCTGGGAAAAGCGGCGCTCTTCAGCCTCGCCGGTGGTGCCAGGGTGCTGGACGTCAGGGTTCCGGTGCCCGGTGCAGGTCACGGCGTATTGGTCACCGGATGTCCCTGGGCAGGCGACCCTCTGGAAGGGACGACCGTGTTCGACCTGGCCCGGGAGAAGAACTTCACATGTGTGGCCCTGCTCCAAAAGGGCTCCCTGCCTCTGGCGCTGGAGCAGGACGCCTTCCTCCTCTTCGGCGAAGGTGTCGCCTTGGAGACGGAGCCTGTGGTGGGAACGAGAGCCGGTCTCTCTCCCGATCTGGTATCGCGGCTCCAGGGGTGGCGAGACCAGTTTCCCGCGTACGTCGCCGGGCGCGGGATCGATGGCTGCATCGGCTCAAACACCTGGGGTCTGGACGCCGCCGTCGATCTGGTAAGGACCCTGGATCCGCCTTTCGTCCTCCTGGTGGACCTGGGCGGGGTGGAGGATGCGGGCCGTCTTCTGGGGCCTGAGGCGTACCTGGAGGCGATCGCCTCGCTGGACGAACCCCTGGGCAGGCTGGTCCGGGCCTGCAAGGGGCAGGACCTGTTGCTTCTGGTGACCGCCAATGGGGGCATGACCTTCTCGGACCCCGGCCGGATGGAGAGCCTCAGGATCCCTGCGGTCTTTATGGGGCCCGGCGTCGACGATCTTCTCTTGACCGGGGCCTGGTCTCAGACCGATCTCGCGCCGACGGTCGTAGAAATGCTGGGCCTGGATGGGAACCTCTCCCGGTCGGAGGGGGCTGTCATGCCGGTGTGGAAACGCTACGATCTGGAGGTTAGGGGAACAGAGCCTGCAGATGTGGTGAGGGTGTGCCGGGATGGCGGCCTGGTGGCCGAAGTTGCCGGTGATTCCGGGTACATCTTCAAAGGGATGGATCGGGGCGCCTATACGGTGGGGGTGGGCAGACGGTCGGTCCCGGTATGTCTGAACGGCGACGGGCTCTTGGACCTGGCCACCACGGGCGTCGTCGTCGCCTGGCCTGCGCTTCCCCATGTAGAGGGGAGGACGGTTTTGGGCGCGTTTCTCATACTGATGATAAACCTGGCCGGGGTGGCGATGATCGTTCGGATCGTTCGAGGGGGGTGAGGAAACTGGGGGGCGGCGGTCTAAAGGATACTTTTATCAGAAGCTAGCTGCTCCCTTGATCTTGATGAGGGGGCGCCCCTTCAATAACGGCAATCTATTCTCTAATCAATACGACCCTTGAGATCGCTTCTTTATATCACGTTCTGACTTTCCGCCATTCATGACGAAATCCATTTAAATCTTCTTCGTATCTTTTAATTCCCATTCCGGACCCCCCTCCAAAATCGCCAATAATTATGGGATCCAAAATTTCCTTGGAGTGAAAGACCACTACATGTATAACAAAGAACACATTGCAGCGACCAACCACCTCTGCCAGATTAATGACCCTGGTTCGCCAGGGAATACTCTGGTCGGAAATTATTGCCATTTTTACGAGGAGGTCTGGAATAGGAAATGTATCACAGTTAATTGCTTTCGGGGTGGGCCAGACAACACAACAAAATTATAGCGAAGAACCTGTAATACGATATGGGCTATCTTGGACGTAACTATTCAGCTATCCAGAATCGCGCTCTTGATGCTGCTTGAGGTGGGCTGAATAGTTACGGTTTGAGTTTCTCTTCTAGAAATGGTGTCCACAGAAACCATATTCTATTTTTTCCAAGCCTTAAAACTTAAAATATTAAAATTTTACAATTTAGGCCTAAGTTCATCGAGATGTTCTCTCATTTTTGGGAGCATTAAATCCACCAACTTTTTATAATCACCAGTCGATAAATCTTTTGTTGATTTTTTATTTTCATTTAAATAACCCTGTAAAATGTCGATTATTATATCATTTCCATCTAAAATATTATCTATAGCTGGGAGAAAACGATTATAACCTTCTGCAGGATCAGTTACCGCGCCAAAATTACTAACCGATATAAGGTTGGCTAAAATATCTCTATAATTTCCTCTAGTACGTTCATATCTTTCCTTAGCGTATATTTGCTGTTGCATACTTTTTTGGTTTCTCATTTGTAAAAAATATCCACACAAAAATATGGCTAATGTCCACATCCCATTTAATATATCGGTCAACTGCATGACAAAAAGATAGTTAGTCATATAATATTTAATGCTTACCATAGGTCCATTTTCTAAATCAAGTAGCTCGACATTGTCACATTGAGCCCCAACCGAGGCTACTGATATTTTATATATTTTGTAAATATATCTGAAGCCCTCTCTGCCTACTCTTATTGATTTTACCTCTAATGTAACAATGTCAAGCTTGTCCGGCTTAACCGACTAACTCATAGATGTGAAGATGTGGTTGTCGATGCCGAAGGTAATTGTGAGACTTCCCTTCCAGACAAGTCCAAATCGCACGATCACAATCCGGCACGAATCTCATAAACCCGGGCCCAAGAACGATATCGAGCAGGCGCCGACTACCCCTACCGGAAAAGAACTTTAATCATATGCCGACAGATAAGAACCCGTGAAGAACCTGGCCAGGGCATTTCTGGATCTGGATAAGAGAGACTTTGCTGTTCTCAGAGGCGTAGAGAAGGGGATGCGTCGTCACGACTGGGTACCCCTGGACAACGTTGTCCGGATAAGCGGCCTCACACACAAGGCGGCCGAGCGCAGACTCCGCACTCTTGCAGAGAAGAAGCTGGTCTACTGGACCCCGGACCCTTACGTGGGCTATCAGATAGGGTTCAACGCCTACGACCTCGTCGCCCTGGGAACGCTCGTGGACCGCGACATAGTCCGAAACCTGGGAGACCTGATCGGGGTGGGCAAGGAGTCGGTGGTCTACGAGGCGCTGGGCGACGAACCCCTGGTCATAAAGTTCCACAGGGAGGGGATGACCAGCTTCAAGCACGTCCGCCGGGTGAGAGATCACCTAAAAGACGTGCCTAGGTGTGCCTGGATCCTCGCCGCCCGGCTGGCGGCCAGAAAGGAGTTCCAGGTACTCTCGGGTCTCTATCCCATCGTCACCGTCCCCCGGCCGGTGGGCCTGAGCCACCACGCCCTGGTCCTGGAGCGGTTGAACGGCGTGGAGCTCTACAAGATCGACCTCCTCAACCCGAAAGAGTGCCTCGATATCGTGCTGGAGGAGGTGGCCTCGGCCTGGAGGCTGGGCTTCGTCCACGCCGACCTCAGCGAGTACAACGTCTTTATCAGGGACGACCAGGTGGTGATCATAGACTGGCCCCAGGCGGTCCACCGATCTCACCCCCGGGCCCGTGAGCTCCTGGAGAGAGATCTCGCCAACCTGATCAACTACTTCAAGCGGAGTTACAGGATAGATATGACCCTGGAGGATGCCCTCGGGACGGTTATGGGCAACAAATAGAGGTGATACAGTCTCCAGGAAGATCTTCGGGGTCGATATCGCCAGCGGCTCGCCAAAAGCTCGACAGGCTCCCCGCTACGCTCTCTTCGTGCTCGATGACGAAGAAGCGGAGCGGTATCCCATGATCAGCAGGCAGAAGCTGATCAGGCTGATCAGGCAGATGGAGCCCAGGATAGTGGCCGTCGACAACGTTCACGAGCTGGCCTCCGGCCGGGCCGACATGATCAGGCTGCTGAAACAGATGCCGCCGGCAACCAGGCTGGTACAGGTCACCGGTGGAGAGAAGCCCGAGGCGTTGACCAGGATAGCCAGGCGGTTCGGGATGACCTTCGACCGGCTGAACCCCATGGACGAGGCCGAGACCGGCGCCCGCCTGGCTGCTATGGGCGTAGGCCACGTCTTATCCGCCTTCGAGGACAAGACCTGGATCAAAGTGAGCCGGAGGAGGTCTCCCGGCAGGGGCGGCTGGAGCCAGAAGCGTTACACCCGGAAGATCCACGGATCGGTGAGGAGCCTGGCCCGGGAGGTGGAAGGGCAGCTCCAGGAGTCCGGGTTGGAGTTCAGCAGCCGGGCGGTGGAAGGGCTGGGGGGTTACATCAGGTGCGAGTTCGTGGTCGAGGCTCCCCGTGATCGGGTCCGGATCAAGTCGGGATACCGGGGCGACGCCCAGATCAGGGTCGAGGGGGTAGAGCGCCCCAGGCTGGTCTTCGAGCCCCTGACCCGCAGGAGAGGATATATCATCGCCGGGATCGATCCCGGCACCACCACCGGGATCGCAGCCCTCGACCTGGACGGAGAGCTGGTCGACCTCCTGAGCGCCAGGGAGATATCCCCCTCCGACGTGATCGAGTGGCTGGCAGAGACGGGCAAGCCCCTGGTCGTGGCCACCGACGTACACCCCGCTCCGGGAGCGGTGGAGAAGGTGAAGCGGGCCTTCAACGCCGTTCTCTACTCTCCGGGAGCGGACATGCCCACCGAGGAGAAGATCACCCTGGCCAGGGGTTACGGCTATCGGAACGACCACCAGAGGGACGCCCTCTCGGCGGCGGTCAGCGCCTACAAGAAGTACAAAAACAAGTTCCAGCAAGTGGATAAGAAGTGCCCGCCCGGGTTGGATCCAAAAGAGGTCAAGGCCCTGGTGGTCCGGGGACGTTCCATAGATAGCGCCATCTCGGAGCTGGCCACGCCACCGGACAAGGTCGCCGTAGAAGAAGAGCCTGTTAAGGAGGCAGATGCCGACCAGGTCGCCCTGCGGCAGGAGAACCGACGCTGTGCAGAGCAGGTCGGCAGACTCAAGGAGTACATCGAAGAGCTGAGAAGCGACCTGGCCAAAAAAGATAGAGAGACGAGGCGGCTGGAGAGGTCTTTAGAGAGGCTGAAGGACAAGAGGTCCCGGGAGATCAAGAGAGATCACGAGATCAAGATCAGAGATAAGGAGATCAAGAGGGTACGCGGCCTCCTCCGCCTGGAAAGAAGGCGCAACAGGCGCCTGAAGTCGGTCCTCTCCAGACTTAAGAGGGCGGAAAGGCTCGAGGAGACCGGCGAGGGTCGGAGCCTAAAAGAGGTAGACGCCTTCTCAAAAGAGGCCATCTTAGAGGCGGCGGACAGGTGGGGGATTGCCAAAGGAGACGTGATCCTCCTGAGAGACGCGAGCGGCGGCGGACCCCATACCGCAGACCTCCTAATCGATATGGAGGTGGAGGCGGTGATAACCGGGACCGAGATGGCTCCGCCGGTCAGGGACCACTTCACCGACAGAGACGTTCCGGTTCTCTCGGCAGAAGAGGTTCCGGTGAGGAGGATCGCCGGGGTGGTCCTGATCGATCCATTAGACCTGGAAGAGGCGAAGGCCAGATGGGCAGAGTACAAGAAGATAAGGACCGCCAAAAAGAAGACCGAATGGCTGGAAGGAATCATCCGGGAGTACCGGTCCGATAGGCGGAGGGACGAGCGTGTGAGGAAGAGGGAGTAGATCAGCCCCCCGATCCGTTCAGTTCCCGGAGCTTCTCCGGATCTTCCATCAACGCCGTTCCCACCAGAAGCACGTCCGCCCCCGCGTCCACCATCCGGCAGGCGTCTTCTCTCGTCTGAACGCCACTCTCCGCAACCAGAAATACCCCCGCCTCTTTGGCCAAAGGCGCCAGGCGCTCGAACGCTCTCAGATCCACACCGAGGGTCCTGAGGTTGCGGTTGTTTATTCCTACGATCCTGGCATCGGTTCTCAGCGCCAGGTCCAGTTCATCTTTGGTATGCACCTCCACCAGAGGCACCATCCCGAAAGAACGCACAGCATCCACCAGATCGTCCAGGGGCCTGGAGAAGGCGGCGATGAGAAGCACCAGGTCAGACTCTACCTCGGACAGCTGGCGCGAGTCGAGGACGAACTCTTTTCTGAGCACAGGAAGTGATGTAGCCTCCCTGGCGATCCTCACGTTCTCCGGCGACCCGAAGAAGTAGGTGGGCTCGGTCAGCACCGATACGGCGCAGGCACCCATCGTTTCGTAGACCCTGGCCCGCTGGGCGACCTCCTCAGGCAAGAGGAACCTGCCCAGAATCCTGGGTTTGATTTCTGCAATTATGGGGGTGATGCCCTTCGACCTCAGGGACCGGGCCGATCCCACCAGGTCTCGGGCCTCTATCGAGAAACTGCGCGGCTCCAGAGCGTCCAGACGAGACTCTACGGACCGTAAGACATCCTCTACCACCTCGTTCACCTAGACCACCACCCGATCCACCCAGTTGGACATCAGCTTCTTGCCCTGGGGGGTGAGAACCGATTCCGGATGGAACTGCAGCCCCACCACGGGCAGCTTGTTGTGCCTCAGCCCCATCACGACCCCGTCGGGGGTCGACGCCGAAACCTCCAGGAAGGGAGAAAGCCTCTCCACGGCCAGGGAGTGGTACCGTCCCCCTGTCAGAGGGCTCTCCAACCCTTTGAATATTCCCCGGCCGTCGTGGTTGATCTCCGAGGTCTTCCCGTGTAACGGCTCGACCCTGGCTACGGACCCGCCATAGGCCAGGTTTATGGCCTGGTGACCCAGGCAGACCCCCAATATTGGGGTCCTGCTGAACTTTCGTATGATAGAGATACAGTTCCCTATGTCTCTGGGGTTGCCCGGGTTTCCCGGGCCGGGAGAGATCACTATCCCCAGGGGGTCCAGCTCTTTGACCTCACTGAGCCTGATGCTGTTGGGACGGACTAATGTTGAGGGATAGAACTGGGATACGTAGTCCACCAGGTTCCAGACGAAGGAGTCCCGGTTGTCTATGAAGAGGACGGGTCTCTCGGTCATCCTGCCACCCCCAGGGCTTTCTTCATGGCTGCCATCTTCCGTTCTGTCTCCAGGTACTCCTTATGGGGGTCCGAGTCGGCCACGATCCCAGCGCCCGCCTGTACCAAAGCGGTCTTGTCCCTGAGGAGAACGCTCCTGATGGTGATAGCGAAGTCGGCAGATCCGTCTGCGGAGAAATAGCCCACCCCACCTCCGTAGATGCCCCGGCCCTCCGATTCAAGATCGTCGATTATCTCCAAGGCCCTGAGCTTTGGGGCACCGGAGAGGGTTCCTGCCGGGAAGACCGCCCTGGCGGCATCGAACTGATCGCACTCCTCCCGGAGCATGCCGCGAACCGTAGTCTCGATGTGCTGGACGTGGGAATACCTGATCACGGACATGAAGTCTTCTACCGTCACCGTCCCGGACCGGGATACGCTCCTGGTGTCGTTCCTGGCCAGGTCCACCAGCATCACGTGCTCTGCTCTCTCCTTTTTGTCCTCCAGCATCGACCTTGCCAAAAGATCATCCTCCTGGGGAGACCCTCCCCGGGGGCAGGTTCCTGCTATCGGGTTAACGGTAAGCTTCCTCCTGTAAACACTGAAGAGGGTCTCCGGAGAGGCGCCCACTATGGCCAGATCTCCAAACTCGAAGATGTAGGTGTAAGGGCTGGGATTGATCTTCCGGAGCCTCCTGTACAGCGGCACCGGATCGGGGTCCTGTAGCTTGACCATGGCCACCCGTGAGAGGACCACCTGGAATATGTCGCCGTCCAGGATGTGCTCTTTGGCTATCCTCACACCCTCCTCGAACCGGGCAACATCTCCGGCTTGAAGAACCTCCCCATCGGGCTCCGGCACCGTCTCCGAAAGGGGCGGCTCGACCAGGAGATCTTCTTTTGCCCTGGCCGCCATCTCGCGAGGATCGTCTCCGTCCAGCAGCGGTACCGCGGCCAGATGGACCTTCTCTGTGAGGTGGTCGAAGAGAAAGGCGGTCTGGAAGATCCCGAACTGGGCGTCGGGAACATTGGATCTCGACCTTCTACCCAGCCGTTCCCCCACCAGGTCGTAAGCCAGGTAGCCCATGCCTCCGCCGACGAAGACCTGTCTATCGAACTTTGGAACATCCTGGCCGCAACAGGGCACAGCGCTCCTCAAGGCATCGAAGGAGTCGAAACCCTCGATGAGATCGCCTTCCAGGATAGGGCCCCTCCCGGACATCTCTGCGACCTCCGCCAGCCTCGGAGCCAGGACCTCTTTCACCTCTTGCCGGTGATGACGGGCCAGTACCGAGATCTTCCGGTTCTTCACCGTCACCATTGCCACGGGATCCGCTCCTACGAAGGAGAAACGAGCCCGGTGACCGGACTTCTCCACCGACTCCAGGAGGAACGGATAACCCCTCTCTCGCAGGGTCGTGTAGAGGTCCAGGGGTGTGTGGGGATAGACGAGATCCGTGACCTCGAAGAGATAGGACGCAGGCGCGGTATCCCCAGAGACGTCTACCGCAACCGGCAACCTCTCACCTCCTCGATGAAGTCTCTGATCTTCTGGCAGTCCTTCTCGCCGCCGGTCTCCACCCCGGAAGACACGTCTACGGCATAAGGCCGGACACGTCTCACCGCCTCGACCACGTTGCCCGCATCCAGCCCCCCGGCCAGGATCACCGGGACCTCCAGGTCCTCGACCAGCCTCGCGCTGACCGTCCAGTCGTGGACCGAGCCCGTCCCACCCAGGCTGCCGTCTTTATAGGTGTCCAGGAGAACGGCGTCCACATATTCCGACAGGTGGCGTGCCTTCTCTTCGGCACCGGGGAGAGCAGCTACTGCACCTACAACCCTGCAGCCGGTCTCTCGAAGCCCCTTCAGCTCATCTCCGTCCAGGGCGCTGTGGACCTGGATCGCATCTGCACCGGTATCTCTGGCCAGACCTCTTGCCTCCTCTGCCGACCGGGAGGTGATCACCACCACTGAGGTTACGAATACCGGGACGCCCTCTATCAGAGACCGGGCTGTCTCTCGATCGATGTTCCTCTTCGATCCCGGGACCTCCACCACGAACCCCACGGCGTCCGCGCCTGCGGATACGGCGCAGTCCCTATGGCCGGCGTTCTTGATGCCGCAGATCTTGACCCTGGTCACAAAAACCGCCTCAGCTTATCAGGGTCCCCTCCGGCATTCACCAGGCTTTCGAGCGTCTCCAGGGCCCGGCCCGAGTCCAGGGACTCTTCGGCCATCCTGGCACCTTCGCGGAGCGAATCGACCCGGCCCGAGACGTACAGAGCGGCAGCAGAGTTCATGGCCACGATATCTCTTCCCGGGGTCTGCGCTCCCTTGAGGATCCTGACCAGCTCTCTGGCGTTATCCTCGGGCGAGCCGCCCTTGATATCGTCCAGGGTGACCAGGGGGTAGCCGAAGTCTTCCGGCTCCAGGGTGTAGGTCTGCACGATGCCGTGGTCCAGCTCCGAGACGAGGGTCTCTCCTGTGTTGGTGATCTCGTCCAGACCGCTCCCATGAACCACCATCGCTCGCTCGGTCTTCAGTATGTTGAGCACCATGGCCAGCTTCTCGCATAGCGCCGGGTCGTAGACCCCTATCACCTGGGCGTTGGCCCCGGCCGGGTTCGTCAAGGGCCCCAGGAGGTTGAAGACCGTTCTCGTCTTGATCTCCCTTCTCAGGAGGGCCACCCGCTTCATGGCCGGATGAAAACGTGGGGCCAGCATGAAGCCTATGCCCAGGGTCTCGATCGTCTCCTTCACCTGGTCCGGCTCCAGGGCAACGTTCACCCCAAGTTCAAAGAGGACGTTGGCGCTCCCGCAGTCCGAGCTGACCGCGTAGTTGCCGTGCTTGGCCACCGGAACCCCGCAGGAGGCGGTCACCAGGGCGGCAGCGGTGCTGACGTTTATCGTATTTGCGGCGTCACCGCCTGTGCCGCAGGTGTCCACGAGCAGGCCTTCCACCAAAGGAGAGATCCGTATTGCGGAGGCCCTCATCGTCCTGGCCAGTCCGGCGATCTCCGATACGGATTCTCCTTTCATCCTGAGGCCGATCAGGAGTGCGCCGATCTGAGCGTCCGAGGACCGGCTGAAGATCTCCTCCAGGAGGTTCTCTGCTTCCTGGATGCTCAGGTCTTTTCCATCTACGATCTGTTGAATGAAGTTCAAAGGATCACCAGTTTAATGTATAATTATGTACTATAGATGCCAAAAGAGTACATTATATATAAGATTTGTGCGTCGGACCACGTGGTGAGACAGGACAATCTTTTTAAGCGTCATCCCCAAACGCCCCAGTTGTGCTTGTAGAGGACCGATCATGCTTACCGATGATATCTTGAGGTTGAAGGAAGAGCAAAACGCGGTGATACTGGTCCACAACTACCAGACCGGACCGATACAGGATATCGCCGATCTGCTGGGCGACTCGCTGGAGCTGAGCAGGGCCGCGGCCAGGACAAACGCCGAGGTGGTCTTGTTCTGCGGGGTCGATTTCATGGCGGAGACCGCGGCGATCCTCTCTCCCAAAAAGAGGGTGATCATGCCCGAGGCCGGGGCGAGCTGTCCCATGGCTCAGATGATCACCGCCCAGAATCTGATAGAGTTCAAGAAGAAGCGACCCTTGGCCGCGGTGGTCTGCTACGTCAACTCCACCGCCGAGGTGAAGGCGGAGAGCGACATCTGCTGCACGTCTGCCAACGGGGTGGAGGTGGTGAACTCTCTTGCCGAGGACGAGGTGATCTTTGTGCCCGACAGGAACCTGGCCCATTACGTCTCCAGACACACTGAGAATAAGATCATACCCTGGGACGGTTACTGCTACGTCCATGACCGCTACACCAGAGAAGACGTTCGCAAGGCCAGGACGCCCCATCCCAAAGCGGAGCTGCTGGTTCATCCCGAGTGCCGGCCCGAGGTCGTCGACGAGGCCGACTACGTGTACAGCACCTCGGGCATACTGAGGCATGTCCAGGAGAGCGACGCCGGGGAGTTTATTATCGGGACCGAGGTGGGGATGAACTACCGGCTCAAAAAAGAAGCGCCAAAAAAGGAGTTCTACCCTCTGAGCAAAGGCGCGGTCTGTCTGGACATGAAGAAGACCACCCTGACAAAGGTGCAAAAAGCGCTGGAGACGCTGGAGCCCAGGGTGGTGGTTCCCAAAGATGTAGCAGACCGGGCCAGAAGCGCGATCGAGAGGATGCTGGCGGTCTAAGAGGGCAGATTGTATGGGCCGGTTATGGTCGGTGCGGCCGTCTACTCCTATATACAAGTCGGCTCGTGGGAGGGATACCTTCAGGTGATGGTATATTGGCCAAAGGACGACGAGGCTGGCCATTACCTCTCTATTTTATCATCGGCCCCATCCTCAGGTCCTGTCTCCTTTCCCTTCTTCTCTTCTCTCCCGATCACTCGGACCAGAGAGTCGGGGATCTCGGCTCCACACATCTCGATCATCACCCGGACGGTAATCTCAGAATAAAGACCTAGAATAAAGACCTGTTGCGTACCCCATGACCGCAAAGCCTATTATCTGAGGGCATATCTCCCGCCCATAATGGCTAACTTGAACGTAGCAACCATCGGCCCCCAGGGTTATGCCAGAAACCTGGGGAAGCTGGGCACCACCACCGACATCACCTTCTATAACCTGAAGCGGGGAGAGGACACGGTCACCTTGATCGAGCCTACCAGGTACCCCAATCGTCTGGCGCCCCTATTTTTCGCCGTCTCCATGGCCCGAAAGGTCATCCTGGTCGTGGAGGAGCTCGGCCCTCAGTTCGGCGAAAGCGTGGTTATGCTCCAATGCATGGGGCTGAAGGAAGGGTATATCGTGCTGCGGAACTACCTGACACCCGAGGACATCGCCCCTCTGATCCGGGGGACCGTCCTGGAGGATTACGAGTTCGTGGAGGACGACACCATCGCCCTCAGGGAACGCCTCCTGGAGGAAGCGAGCCTCTTGGAGCAGGCCCCACCCGCTGCGACCCAGGGGACGATCCCCATAGACCATTTCTTCAACGTGAGGGGCATCGGCACCGTGATATTGGGGTGCGTGGCCGACGGGGCGATCAGAAAGCACGACGTCCTCAGGGTTCTTCCCGGCGACGATACCGCCCAGGTAAGGTCCCTCCAGAAACATGACGATGACTTCGACTGGGCAGGCGAAGGTGACCGGACAGGGGTGGCTCTGAAGAATGTGGATGCCGACGACCTGGACCGAGGGACGGTCTTGTCCAACGACGCCTCGATCAGATCGGAGTCGTCAATGAAGGCCAGGGCGGAGGTGGTCAGCTACTGGCCGGGCCCGCTCAAGGAGGGCATGGTTCTCCATCTGGGACATTGGATGCAGTTCGTCCCCGCCAGGGTAAAGTCGATTGAGAACGGCGGAGACTGGCATCGGCCCATGCTGGACCTGGTCCTGGAGAAACCCCTGGTTTATCTGCCTGGAGACAAAGCGGTGATCCACCATCTCGAAGGAGATAAACTCAGGGTGGTGGGCACCCTCCAGCCGCCATGATCGAGCAGAACGGGTAAATATCTCATTTTGTCAGATATATTTATAAAATATATAAAATATCAGTAGCCTCAATTGGGGTCCAATTTGACATTGTCAAAGCAATCCCGGCCCGAGATCCCGATGAGGGTAGAAAGCCGTATCCACCACGACGGAAGAGACTTCTTCCACATTCATCGACGAGTCACCTTCCTTCGCGCCTTCGCGTCTTCGCGTCTTCGCGTGCCCCATAATTTCTGACTCACGCGAAGGCGCGAAGACGCGAAGTCCTTCTCGTCGAAATGCATGCTATTGAAGTCAAAGGCAACATACACTTGACGTTCCACCCGCACTCTTCAAGCATACGCGCAAGGACTGCCTCATAGACCGATTCGAGTAACTTGACAATAATGGTGGACGATGCGGGTCTACTGCGTCAGCCCCGCCTGCCACTTGAGCATCTTCTCCTGGACCACGTACCTGAAAGTCCGGTCGATAAAGAGACCCAGAAGCCCCAACACGATCATGTAGAGAAGGACCATGTCCATCATGTGGAGGGAGTAGCAGTCCCAGAGACGATAACCGAGACCGCTCCTGGTGCTGGCTCCGAACATCTCCGCGGCGACGATACACATCCAGGCGATCCCCATGGCTATCCTGATCCCCGCGGCGATGGTGGGGAGGGCGGAAGGAAAGGCCACGTACCTGATCAGGTCGCGGCTCCTGGTGCAGCCGAGGACCATCGCAGACTCCACATAGACCCGGGGTACGTTCCTGAATCCCACGTAGGTGTTGATCAGTATGGGAAAGACCGCTCCCACGAATACTATGAAGCCTGCAGCCTGTGGGTTCAGGCCGAACCAGATTATGGCGAAGGGGATCCAGGCCAGGGGCGGGATGGGACGGATCAGCTCCACGATGGGATCGAAGACCCGGTTCGCCATCCTGGACCACCCCATGCTCATCCCTACGGGCATGGCCACCACCAGTCCTCCAATCATCCCGATGATGAAGTGGAGCAGGCTGACGGGAAGGTCCACATAGAGGATATCCTGCCAATGGTCCTGCAGTCCCTCCATCACCTGAATAAAGCTGGGAAGTATCAGGGTCTTGTCGATGGCCATGGCCAGAAGTTGCCATGCCACCAGCAGAACCAGGACAGAGAGGACCTCGATCCCGTGCTCCTCTATTGCCTCTTTGGCCTTCTCTACGGTATCCAGAACGAATCCTCCGTCTCTAGGCGGTCACCGTCTCGTAGAAGGTGGTGTTGAAGAGGTCTTCCTTTGTCAGAACCCTGTCGGTGTATCCCAGACCGAAGTCCACCGCAGCGTACTCCAGCGTGGAGGGTATCATGACATTAGGATCGCTGATCCAGGCGCCGTCCCAATCTTTTATCGATTGTTTCACCATCTCCAGATTCTGACCCGTCTTCCGGGAGTAGGCCTCTGCGGCCTTGTCAGGATGTTCGTTTATGTACTCCGTGGCCTTGATGTGGGTCTTTATTATCTGCTCTGTCAGCTTTGGCTCTTCTTCCATCAGCCGATCGCTTATCACCAGGCAGCAGCAGGCATGGTTGGGCCACATCTCTCCCGAGGCTACCACAGATCTGCCGTTTCCCTCCATCTCTATGATGGTGGGTGACGGATGGGGCAAGAATACGCCGTCCACCCTTCCTGCAGAGATGGCGGTGATCGCATCTCCGGGTCCCATGGACTTTATGTCAACCTCCTCGGGCTCCACACCGTTGTCCTTGAGCCACTTCTTCAGCACGGTATCCTGGATGGAGCTGGGCGGGAAGGTGGCTATCTTCAGGCCTCTGAGCGACTGAGGGCCGGTGTAATCGACGTCAGGTCTAATAACCAGGTTCGAGCCGTTCTTCTGGACGGCGGCCACAATCTTGGCTTCCAGGCCCTGGCCTATGGCGGTTATGGGCGGAGCGGTGCCCACATAGGCTATGTCCAGCTCACCGGCCAGCATGGCCTGCATCTCGGGCGGACCCGAGGGGAACTCGAAGTCTACTACTTCTTCTATCCCGAAGGGCCGGAGATCTTCGAGCCACCATCCGTTCTCCATCGCCACCATCTCTGCGATCTGGTGGGTGCTTGGCTGATAGCCGATGCGAAGGGTCTTCTTTTCCTCTCCGAGATCGATACAACCCAGGGCGAAGACCATCGCCAGCGCGATGACCAGTATCAGGATCTCTCGTCTCAACTCTTATCACCGACTTGGTGTGGAGATGGTCGGTATAAAGCGTTTTCCGGTCATCGGCACATTTGTTCCTAAAAGTACTAATATACGATAGATATTCTACAATAGTGTGACATATGCAGATAGGATGATGAAGGCTGCCTTCCACTCAGATGAAAAGTTACGTGAAGCCATGAAAGAGGCTCTCTCGGAGCTGGGACTGAGCGCCAGGGAGTTCAGCAGGATCTCGAATATACCCCAGAGTACCCTCTACAAGATCCTGTCCGGCCACCGGGAGCCGAACATAACCACCCTCCGGCAGATTATCAAGACGATAAGGCATATCGAGGGGTCTGATGGCGGGTTCATCGCCATAATCGCCGCCCGTCCCGTGCTGGACGAGATAGGAGAGACGAAGATGCGGATAGGGGACAAGCTGCTCACCTTGAGGGAGTACTCGGCCACCAACATGGAGGAGGCCATCATAGCTGCGGTCCGCGCGGAGAGGGAAGGGGCTGCCGCCCTGGTCTGCGCACCCATAGTCAGTCCCACCGTGGAGAAGCTGCTTTCCATCCCCGTGGCCACCATAATCCCAAAAGATAGCATGACCCACGCCATCACGATCGCAGCCAGAAAGATCGAGTGAGGGCCTCGAAAGATTTTTATCGTGAGCTCATCTATCTGTTGCTTGTGGGGTTCATCCATGAGAGTGGTGCTAGGAATATTAATATTAGTATTAGTGTTACTACTTCTGCCCGGAATCTGTCTGAGCGCCGATCCGGTCGAGGTGGGCGGCGACTTCGGTCAGTCCTGGCTAAAGGCGTTTCATTCCTCGCCGGAGCCTATTGATCAAAATAGAGACAGCGGCCTGTGGTCTTGGGGAGGAACGCCAAAGGGCTACAAGGTGGTCAACGATTCTCTGGTCCAGGCCAACGACAGCAAGGACGATGTCGAGACCTACGAGTGGTTATGGATAGGTCAACGGAGAGAACCGCTGGAGATTAATAATCAGACCCTTCCTATTCTAGGGTACAGTCTCTCGCCCTTCTATTCGGACGACCCCTGGGTGCTGGCCCAGCACTACGAGCGGCCGATCAGGACGCCGAAAAGCTGGTTGAAGCTGAACCCGCCGACTTAGGAGCGAGCGGATAGAGGTGGACTGTGGACGCAGACGATATCCTCCATGAGCTGAGAAAGGTTCACGAGGACCTTCGTCTGATCTCAGCCCGGGATATGGTGGTCGCCAACTGGGTGCGGCTCAAGTGCAGGTACGGGTGCAAGGCTTATGGAAAACATCCGGGATGCCCCTTACTCCCCCACCCCGGAAGAGACGAGGAAGGTGCTGGAGGAGTACGAACTCGGCGTCATCGCCAGGTTCAAAGCCGACTCAGATCCCGAGGTTTCTCCGAAACACATCCACCACCATCTATGGGATTCTATTAATCGGGCCCATGTGACGATCTTCCGGTTGGAGCGGAGAGCCTTCCTCATGGGGTACTACAAAGCTTTCGGGTTCAACGCCCTTCCGTGTTGTGCCTTTTGCCCGACCAGCATACCCGAGGAGAAGGCGGTCATGAATTCCTTCGAAGCAAGAAAATCCTCCATTCGGTCGGATTTACTTGAGCACATAAAATTATACTTTGTGTACAGCCAAGAAAAAGAAACGGTTCACGTATCGAATGGAAATATAAGAGTCAGAAGATTGTAGCAGCTGAACGTTCACACGGCAAATATCTGCTGTTCTTCACCGATGAATCACTTTCGCCCGGCGAGGTTGTGAAAGCCTATTTCGAGAAGGATTTTGTGGAGATGGAGCCTGTGCGTCACAGGCTCGAGCGGTGGGTTAGAGTGTATATTTTTGTGTGCGTTCTGGCATATCGACTGCTGGCAGACCCGGAGTGGCGTCTTCAGAAGCTATCTGACCGTAAAAATGTGTGGTATGGAGCGGATGAATTTCTGCATGATCTGGAACGAGTGGAGCATGTTCAGGTAAGATTGGGGCACCAGGTGAAGATTTGGTACCTGAATTTAACGGGAAAGTCCAGGAGAACACTTGAAATGTTAGGGTTCAAGGACATGCTGAAAGAAACGGTTGGGGTCGATTTCAAGTTGTAGGGGGGAATTTGAAAACTGTTCAGGTATCTATGGACGTGATCCACATACCTGGAAAGACGGATCAACAAATAGATCACGCAACGGCGCGAGACGACATACCGGCGCCAACCAAAAGACTGCTGCTACGTCTTACCACAACCTTCATATACACTAGAATACAGGTGTACGTCTGGACAATACCACATGTCTTTGGGCATGGGTGGGAAAACCGTTACGTGGGTGAGCAGGTTCATCCCGTTTTCCGATTTTAATACGAGGTATCTAGATGGTCGATGTATTTAAAGGTACGACTACGGTGGGAATCGTTTGCAAGGACGGTGTTGTGCTCGCTTCAGAGAGCCGGGCGACCATGGGCAACTTCATAGCCAGCTCTGCAGCTCAGAAGATCTACCAGATCGATGGCCTTGTCGGTCTGACCACCGCCGGCGTAGTAGGCGACGCCCAGTCGCTCGTCAGGATGATCAAAGTGGAGTCGAAACTATACAGGATGCAGAGAGGCGAGCCCATGACGGTCAGGGGTACTACCACCCTGCTGTCCAACGTCCTGAGTTCGAGGAGGTACTTTCCGTATTTTGTGCAGCTGATACTGGGTGGCATGGACAATAGAGGGCCACAGCTATTTTCTCTCGACGCTCTTGGTGGACAGATCGAGGAGAGAGAGCTGGTCGCCACAGGCTCGGGTTCACCGATCGCCTACGGTGTCCTCGAAGCCGAGTACAGCCCCGAGATGGGGCTCAAAGAGGGAGCAATGCTGGTGGTCAAGGCGATACACAACGCCATGAAGAGGGACTCTGCTTCTGGTGATATAATATCCCTGGTCAAGATCACCTCCGATAAGTACGAGGTGGTAGAAGCTTCAGAAGTAGAGAAGATCCGCCAATCAATATAACTTTTTTTTGGGTGTGTTTCATTGTCTGTTGAGGACGTACTCCTTGATCTCCGTAATAAAGTGCAGAAAAAACTGCCTCGGAATATAAACGTCACCGATATAGAGTTCGAAGGTCCTGAGCTGGTAATATATACAGACAACCCCCGGCGCTTGGCCGATGATGGCAATATAATCCGCACTTTGGCCAAAGACCTGCGAAAACGGGTGGTGGTGAGACCGGACCTCACGGTTTTGGCCGACCCGGAAGACGCCATGACGAAGATCGGGAAGGTGGTGCCCAAAGAAGCGGGGCTCACCGATTACTACTTCGACGGCGATACCGGAGAGGTGGTGATCGAGGCGGAAAAACCCGGTCTGGTCATCGGAAGGCACGGCTCGACCCTCAGAGATATCACCAAACTCATAGGCTGGACGCCAAAAGTGGTCAGAACCCCGCCGGTGAGATCCTCGACCATCGCCAACGTAAAAGAGTATCTCAGAAGCGTCCAGACCGAGCGCAAAGATATCCTGAAAACAATTGGCAGAAGGATACATCGGGACGTCGCATCCAAAGACAAGTGGGTGAGGATAACCACCCTGGGAGGGTGCAGAGAGGTAGGCAGAAGCTGTATGCTCCTCTCCTCCCCCGAGTCCAAGATAATCATCGACTGCGGTGTAAACGTAGGATCGAACGATAACGTTACACCGTACTTATACGTGCCGGAAGCAAATCCTCTCAGCCAGATCGATGCCGTAGTCCTGACCCATGCCCATCTCGATCACTGTGGACTGGCACCCCTGCTCTACAAGTATGGGTACGAGGGCCCGATCTACTGTACCCCTCCCACCAGGGACCTCGCCGTACTGCTCCAGCTGGACTACATCGAGGTGGCAGCTCGCGAAGGGAAGAGGATACCTTACGAATCGGCGATGATCAGAGAGGCGTTGAAGCACACCATAACCTTGAACTATGGCGATGTGACCGACATAGCTCCGGACACGAAACTGACCATGCACAACGCCGGCCACATCCTGGGATCGGCGGTAGCCCACTTCCATGTAGGAGACGGCCTCTACAACGTGGCGTTCAGTGGAGACTTCAAGTACGAGAAGACGCGGCTATTCGATCCCACGGTCAGCAGCTTCCCCAGGCTAGAGGCTCTGGTGATCGAGGCTACCTATGGTGGCACAAACAGCATCCAACCCTCCAGAAAGGAAGCCGAGAGACGCCTGCTTAAGGTGGTGAGAGGGACGATCAAGCGGGGTGGCAAGGTCATGATACCCGCCTTTGCCGTGGGCAGGAGCCAGGAGGTGATGATAGTCTTGGAAGAGGCCATCCGGAGAAAGGTCCTGGGCGCCATCAACGTCTACCTGGACGGCATGATCTATGAGGCCTCTGCCATCCACACCAACTATCCTGAGTACCTGAACAGCGAGCTCAGGGATCTGATATTCCACAGGGGGATCAACCCCTTCCTCTCCGACTGCTTTGTCCGGGTGGAGTCGCCCAGCCAGAGGGCCGAGATCATGGAAGGCGACCCATCGGTGATCCTGGCCACCAGCGGGATGATGAACGGCGGTCCGATAATGGAGTATCTGAAGGTACTGGGCCCGGACGAGCGGAACTCCCTGGTGATCGTTGGCTACCAGGCAGAGGGGACCATGGGCCGCCGTATCCAGAAGGGGTGGAACGAGATACCCATCTCCATGAATGGAAAGACCTATACAGTGAAGATCAACCTGGAAGTGACGACCGTGGACGGATTCTCGGGTCACTCCGACCGGCATCAGCTCATGGATTACGTGAGGCGGATCTATCCCAAACCGTCCAAGGTGATCACCAACCACGGCGATGAAAGTAACTGCCTCGACCTGGCCAGCTCCATCTATAAGAGGTACAGGATCCCCACGGCCGCACCCATGAACCTGGAGACGATAAGGTTGATCTGAAGGGGTTGCGATATGGCTCTTCCGGCAAGTAAGTCTTATTCAAAAGCTTTATCAAATTTGAGCACCAATTAGAAGACGAGGTTTTGTCCGATGGGAAAGAGAACTCGGATCATTAACGACCCATCAGATCTAGTTCCTCTGCTCCAGGCTTTCGGTTCAGAAGTTCACAAAAGGGTTTTCGACGAGCTTTGCCGAGGGTGGCGTACGGAGAAAGAGGTCTCTGAGATGATAGGTGATGAGAATAGCGTTCATATGAGCTTGGATCTTCTACGAAAGAGCGGACTGGTGGAAACCAAGTGGAAGATGCCGGATCCCGGCGAGAGCCCGACTAAAGAGTACCATTCGAGTTATTCCCGTATACAGGCAAACTTCCTCTGCTCGCTGGAAGATCTGAGCGAGCTGATATACCTGACCTTCATGTCAGACGACGAGTTGCGCGACGTGACCGAAACTATGAAGAATCATGTTATCAAAGGTAACACGTCCCTCACAAACCTATCCAGAGAGATGGAGCTCAGCCAGACCTTCATCAGAGGGGTTGCCAAGCGAACAGACGGCCTGAATGTCCGGGGTCAGCGTATCGAACTCTCCAAAGAATAACTTTAAGGGTGTAGGTCGATGGTCGACGTTTTACAGAGCAAGAGACATAGCTCACGTTTTCAGATTCTAGTAGAAATAGCGGCTCATCAGCCCAACGTTCGCCAGAAGGAGGTAGCTGAGAGTCTGGGCGTTACGCCCCAGGCGATCTCCGAATACATAAAAGATCTGGTGAGAGACGGGCTGGTAGTCACCGACGGCAGGATGAGATACAGGATCACCAAGGAAGGTGTGGAGTGGCTGCTGGAAAGTGCTGCCGATCTGAAGCGGTATGCCAGTTTTGTGATGGATGATATCATCAGCCAGGTTTCCGTCTGGGCCGCCATCGCCGATGAGGATCTGGATGCGGGGGAGAAGGTATACCTTAAGATGAGGAACGGCCTCCTCTACGCCAGCAAAGAAGATGGTGTGGAGGCCATGGGGGTGACGATCTCCGATGCCGTCAAGGGCGAGGACGTCGGGGTATCCGAGCAGAAAGGACTGATCAGCCTCGAGAACGGGATCGTCACCGTATGCAAGGTTCCCCGGATCCAGCTGGGCGGCTCCAGGAATGTGGATCTCGATTCTCTCTCCCAGATTATCACAGACGACAAGCTGATAGGTGCACTGGGAAGCGAGGCCCTGGTCACTCTCCAGAAGCTGGGCAGGGAGCCCGACGTCTTCTTCGGGGCCAAAGAGTCTGCCGTGGAATCGGCTTTTCACGGTCGATCTTCGGTAGTAGTATGCGTGGACGAGCAGGTGCCCCACCTCCTGAGCAGGCTGGAGGGCGAAGGGCTGAAATACGTGCTGCTCGACCTGAGCAAGGCGTAACATTATCAAGATGACGTTCCAGGTTCTGGCCCGGGCAGAGCGGTCCAGGATTCTGCTTATGCCCCTCCGCAAGGGTGAAGCCGTCTTCGAGGGGTACTTGAGGCTCAAGGACACATCGAAAGGTCCGCGAGTCTACAAGTTTTTGGTGAACGATGGCGGTGAGCGGTACATCCCTCCCGATGACGTGGTCAGGTTGCTGCGGAAGGCCGATCAGATCTACCTGGCCAGGGGAGACCCCTCACAAGAGGATAAGCTAATCCAGTTTCTGGAGGCCTACCAGCTCTCTTATCGCAGGGTCTCCGTCTGCGGTCACTGCCTGGCCGTGGAACATAGGTTCACCCCCATAAACAAGAACGCCATCCGGTACAAGGACGGCCTGATCTGCGAGCGATGCGCCCTGGCCGAGCTGTGGCGGGAAGCCGATTTCCGGAAGCTGGGACGAGCGGCGAAGGCTCATCTGGCCAGGGTATTGCTCAAGAGGCGGGACCTGGACGAGGTTTTAGACCTGCTCTCGCTGGAGAGGCTGGACCCAGAGCTGACCCGGTTTGACGTGATCCCCGCCCGGGTCGTGGAAGAGAGCCTGGAGGTCGCATCTTTCCCGCTTCCCGAACCCTTGAAGGAGGTGCTCAATCGACGGATCGAGAAACTTCTTCCCGTCCAGGTCATGGCTGTACGGGCCGGGCTGCTCGATGGGAAGAACCTGCTGGTGGTCTCGGCCACGGCTACCGGCAAGAGCCTGGTAGGAGAGATGGCGGGAGTCAAGAACCTGCTCCAAGGGCAGGGCAGGTTTCTCTTTCTGGTTCCTCTGGTGGCCCTGGCCAACCAGAAGTTCGACCAGCTATCGGCCTACCGGGAGCTGGGTCTGACCACCTCCATCAAGGTCGGAGTGAGCCGGATCAGGCTGGGCCGCGGCAAAAGGATGAGGCAGGACCTGAACGCGGACATCATCGCAGGAACCTACGAGGGCCTGGACCAGGTTATCAGGACGAAAAGGAGCCTGGGCAAGATAGGGACGGTGGTGATCGACGAGGTCCACATGTTGGAGGAGCCAGAGCGGGGTCACCGGCTGGCGGGACTGATCGCCAGGCTGAAGTTCGTCGCGCCCCGGGCCCAGTTCATATACCTCTCCGCCACGGTGGGAAACCCGGAGGCTCTAGCAGGTCATCTAAACGCCGACCTGGTGGAGTATGAGGTCAGACCGGTGCCCATAGAGCGCCACCTGATATTCACCGAGGCCGGCAACCGCAGAGGACTGATCAGAAGGCTGGTGAAAGCGGCCCACTCGGAGGTATCCTCCACGGGGTACCGGGGCCAGACCATCATCTTCACCAACTCCCGGAAGAACTGCTACAACCTGGCCAGGTCCATACCTGGGGCGGCAGCCTATCATGCCGGGCTCCAGTACCAGGAAAGGAAGAAGATCGAGGACCTCTTCGCCCAGGGTAAGATCGGTGCGGTGGTAACTACGGCGGCGTTGGCCGCGGGAGTGGATTTTCCTGCCTCCCAGGTGATCTTCGAGTCTCTGGCCATGGGGATAGACTGGCTCAGTGTTCATGAGTTCAACCAGATGCTGGGCAGGGCCGGGAGGCCGGGTTACCACGACAAAGGGATCGTCTATCTATTACCCGAGCCGGGTCGGCGCTATCAGGGTGGCAGAGGTGAGGCGGAGGATGAGATGGCGTTGAGGCTTCTCACGGGCAAGATGGAAGACGTCCGGCCCGAGTATCCGGAAGAGGAGCAGATGGAGGAGGTCCTGGCCAACGCCGTGGTCGCTCGATCAGAACAGGATCTGGTTAGGCTGGATGATATGACCCTGGGTCTCGATGACCTGAACTACAACCTAAGATCTCTGGCCCGGTCCGGTCTGATGAAGGGCATCGAACCCACCCCGCTGGGACGGGCGACAGCGGCTCATTTTCTCTCTGCCGACCAGACGAAGCTGATCACAGAAGAGATCAAAAAGGAGAAGACCCCTCTGGAGGTGGTGGTAGAGCTGGATCGGTTCGAGGCCTTGTACCTGAAGGCGGCGGAGAGGCTATCTGCCACGCTGAGAACAAACATCTCCCAGAGGGCGCTCCATGGATCGGTCCTGGACCTGATGAACAGCGAGGATCTTTCCCGGATAGATCCCAAGACAAGGGAGCATCTGCTGAACTTCGCCAAAGACTTTACCAGGTGCAACTGCAAGGAGACTCCTTACTGTGGTTGTCCTGAGAGGAAGGTCTCCATGAAGATCCTGGAGCTGAGAACAGAGGGCGCCAGCCCGGACCGGATAATCAAAGAGTTCGGCGACTCCTACGGGATATATGCGTACACCGGCGATCTGATCAACTATCTGGACCAGGCGGTCCGTTACCTGGAGGCCGTCGAGACGATAGCCAGGGTCCTGGGAAAGGGAGATATGGCTCGGGAGGCAAAGAGGCTGAAGGGAAAGATAGAGGGGAAGTGATGATAGCACATGACCGATACAATCGACTGGAATGAGGTCTGGAAGAGCCAGATGTTGAAGAACCTGGGGCCGGGTTCTGCGGCAGACTGCGCCAATTTATGGAACGAAAAAGAGAACGCGAAGCACTTTCTGAGAATGGTGCAGGAGGGGGGCAAGCGGATCAGAAAGATCATCAACGGCATGAAGACAACTCCTGAGTCCCGGGTGCTCGATATCGGAGGCGGTCCGGGAACCCTGGCCGTTCCCCTGGCAAAAAATGTCGCTCACGTGACCGTCGTCGAACCTTCGGAGGGCATGATGAGCGTCTTGCAAGACAACATCGCCGAGCACGGGATCGGGAATATCTCCTGCGTACAGAAACGCTGGGAAGATATCGATCCGGGATCCGACCTCGTCGCACCCTATGACGTGGTCTTCGCTTCTTATTCCCTGGGCATGCTCGACATCAAGGAGGCGATCCAAAAGATGGTGGCCACGTCCTCGAAGTATGTTTACCTCTACTGGTTTGCGGGAGAGACGTCATGGGATGCCCATTACCGGGCGGTCTGGCCCCAGATCCACGGTTCCGCCTATCATCCTGGGCCGAGGTGTGACGTCCTCTATAACGTCCTCTACCAGATGGGTATATATCCTCACGTAGAGGTTTTCCCTTTACATTCTGTCAACAGGTTCTCTTCTCTGGACGAGGCCGTCGAGCGCTTGCGGTCCAACTACCAGATCACCACCGAGAGCCAGGACACGGTCCTCCGAGATTATCTTCGGAAAGCCCTCGAAGAAGAGAAGGGATCCCTGGTATTGCGAGGTTCCTCCATCCGGGTCAGGATGTGGTGGGTGATATAGCCAGTCTACAGATAGTCTCGGAGATTTCACCGTCTGTCGTCTTCTACGGCGATCTCGGCATGTACCGGGGTATCGGAGGCGACGTCGTAGACCTCACCATTTATGAAGTCCTCTACCATCTCCCTGGCCACATGATCCGGATACTGTATCGGCGGGTGCTTCATGGTGTATGCCGATATCTCGGCCAGCGGTCCGGCGATCTTCCTGTCCAGGGCGAGCTTACAGACCCTGATGGCGTCTATGGTGCAGCCACCGCTGTTTGGCGAGTCTTCGACGGAGAGCCGCAGCTCCAGGTCGATGGGGATATCACCGAATATTCTTCCTTCTATCCTCAGAAAACAGATCTTGTTGTCCTTCTGCCAGGGGACGTAATCCGATGGCCCTATGTGGATGTCATCGGCCATCAGTGGGTCGTCCAGCACCGACTGGACCGCCTCCGTCTTCGATATCCTCTTGGACTTTAGCCGATCCTGGCTGAGCATGTTCAAAAAATCGGTATTTCCGCCGGTGTTGAGCTGATAGGTCCGGTCGAGCTTGCAACCTCTATCGTTGAAGAGTCTTGCCAGGGTCCTGTGTACGATGGTCGCACCGATCTGGGACTTGACGTCGTCGCCTACAATAGGCAACCCCCTCTCTTCGAACTTCCTGGCCCATTTCTGGTCGGACGCTATGAAGACGGGCATGCAGTTGATGTAGCCCACGCCCGCGTCCAGAGCCGCCTGGGCGTAGAACCTGGTGGCCTGCTCGGAACCCACGGGCATGTAGTTGATCATTACCTCTGCACCGCTATATTCCAGCTCTTTCACCACATCACAGGGCTCGCCGTTCGAAGCTACAAAGGATTTGTCGTCGCTGTAGCTGGCCATGTGAGGTGCAATGCCGTCCAGAACCGGGCCTTTCTTCACCTCCACACCCTTGTAAGGGATGTCAGGATAAAATACGGTGGTGCAGTTGGGCGGCATGAAGATGGCTTCGCTCACGTCTTTTCCCACCTTTCTGCTGTCGATATCGAACGCTGCCACCACCTCGATGTCGCCAGGCTTGTAGCCGCCGATTTCATAATGCATCAGACCGATACAATCATCATCATCATCTTCATGTTTATAATATTCAATGCCTTGGATGAGAGAGCTTGCGCAGTTGCCAAGACCGGCAATCGCTAATTTTATTTTTTTTACGTCCATAACATCCCTCGTTAGCTTAAATAGTATCACGTGACCCTCTAATCGAGTATGGTACATTTCTATTAGATAAACCTATAGGCCCTTTACTCCGTAATCTGCATTTTATTCGAGACCGATCTTCATATGCTATCTCCAGAAACCTTCGTGAGCCATTGGACGTATGCATAGAGTCAGGAGATTCATATCCAAGCACTGCGGATCGATTTCCAATGTGGCATCTATCTGCTCAGCCTCACTTTTCAGACGGACATTGATGAATATGCCTCCAGCGGGAACAGGATATGGAGGCCATGCCTTTATGCGAGGCTTTGGCATACCTCAAGTCTTTACTGCAGAGGCGACCAGATGCTTTTCAGGCCTGGATCGCAGCCTGGGCACCAGAACCACTTCGGCGGGAGTTTCCCGGTCGAGGGTGCCGCTTGGGCCATACGTCTCATGGAAGCAGTCGGCGGTCTCCCAGCCCAGCCCAGATCATCGAAGAGGGCGAGGGCGGGTTGTTCGACGAGGGTGAATTCGGAGGAGTATGATGTCGTTCTTCTCCTCTTCCATGGGCGTTGCCGATAAGCTGCCAATGTATTGCCGATAAATTGCCGATAACGAGCGACTTCGAGCGTGTCTGGACGGGTTCGCCACCTCCGGCCAGGAGTTTAGGTCGGCCTCACTCCGTCCGAAGTAGTAGTTGTGGTGGGGGTGAAGGGACAGGGCGTGGTAGTAACCCTGCAGGTCGCGGGCGTAGTGCTCTTCTGAGGAGAAGAAACCGTTCAGCCCAAAGCCGCCCACACACACCGAGACGCCTTTGGCGATCCTGACGCTGGGTCAGCCATATCCACCGGTGGTGACCCTTCTGGGCTCGTGCAAGGAGACTTTAGGGGTGGATAAGATCAAGCTCTTCGTCCTTCTTGAGTATGATCGGAGAGCCAATGTTCATATGCCATTGGACGTTTTCCTCATGGAGCTGGGTCAGCCGGCGTTCGAGGTCGGCGTCTTTCTGCCTGACGTATCCGAAGCGTGTCTATTTGCCCACCATCTTAACCCCGCAGTTGGGACATTTTCTCTCGATGCAGGGAACTCCCTTCTGGTGCGGCAACTCCAGGCCGCAACTAGGACAGACACACACCGAAGCGCCACCGGTGTGCCTCCTAGATCCGCCTACGCCTTGACCTCCACCGTGTCTGATTGCCATAGATTATCACCTCGAAGTGAACTTAGGCTTTGATGTTATAAAGGACTTTCAGTTCTCCTGACCGTTCGGAAGAGTCTGACATTTTATTCAAAACTGTTTAAATAATAAAATTGCGACTGAGGAGTCGGTACTCATGATATGAAGTTATTTGTCTCCCACAGCAAGCTGCGAGGTGTTTCCCAGAATCAAGCCGCCGGCCTCTACCTAAGTACTCAGGGCCCTTCCCCCAGGTCTCGATCATCGCTTTACGATCGCATTCATTGCCGTCGGTGGCTATCCCCGGAGACTATCAGGGTTACCACGATCCATGATCTGGGCCATAGATATCTCACCTTCGTTCTTCCCGATAGCTCGCCCTACCCTCAGCCGGGTGTCTACGTCTATTGCTGTACCACGCCAGAATGTGCCGCGATCGTCCTCTTCTGGATGCTGCGACTACGTCGCATCTCCCGTTAACTGGAGTTAACGAGACGTCCCCTTTTTGCCTTTGTGACCCACATAGGTCCACATGGCATCAAGTTGAACGCAGGTCAGCTTGTAGTTTCTCAACAGCCGAGCTTTACCGCGTGCTTCGGGCGGCATACGGGCGACGGGTCGGGGCTGGACGTAGTGATCCGCGATAGCGAACATGCGTAGCTATCCGGCCAAATTTTATTCGTCGTCAAGTTCAACCTTGGGTGGCTCATCAGGGCGCGGGGCTGCTGCAGATGCTCTGCATGCGCTTTGCGTCGGAGAGCCGGTGACTGGGCCGCATCATGTGGCGCAAACCAAATCACAGAAAAGTCGTTACGCTACCTTCTGCGACTGGCTGTATCGATATTGATGGATATCAATGAAGAATGGATTACGGGTAGAAGGTATTTAAGGATGGACGTAGAATAAACATGTAAGGATACAGGGTACAATTACAGAAAACACGGCACACTGCCTGCCCCAACTGCGGGACGAGATACGATGTTGGGTGGAGGGCGAAAAATAGATAACACATGACTTTCGGTGATTACCATTTTATCGACAGGTTAGATTAGACAATATTAACCTACCAAACACGGAATATAACCGCAGAGTACGCAGAGGGGCGCG
>Ga0209121_10000625_pt1 | contig 37107 bp, 35 predicted proteins | sample Cruoilmetagenom3_FD_187292 | JGI IMG/M metagenome (GOLD analysis project Ga0209121, IMG submission 187292) | Oil polluted marine microbial communities from Coal Oil Point, Santa Barbara, California, USA - Sample 3 (SPAdes) (version 2) | ecosystem: Environmental > Aquatic > Marine > Oil seeps ... | reverse complement strand
GTAAGGGATACAAAGGCTTATACCATAAGGGCAAAAAAGGAACTGGGGTTTAATCCGAAATACGATTTGAATTACGGTCTGGAACGAGAGATTAGGTGGATAAAAAGAGTCTATGGACTCGGAACATCAATTTTAAAAAACATTAAACTGGTTCACTCATAATTTCTACTTGCTAACTTCTTTTTCAAGATACCATTCTATCATTCTTCTAAAACCTTCTTTTACATCTATCCTCTGTTTAAAACCTAACTTTCTAATCTTGTCTGATTTGTGATGAGTTGAAGTAGCGAACTTCTTCATCCTTGAACCAGTAATAGGGAAATTATATCCTGTCAATTTTGCTAGGAAATCAAACACACTACCCGATGAGACTGCGAGTGCCAAGGGAATTCTAATTTTGGGTATACCATGAGGCATATACTTGATTATGATATTGACAATTTGTTCAATGCTCATTTGAGGTTCATCAGAGTAATTAAAAATTTGAACACCAGGTTTTAGCCTTTCAATTAAAAAGATGTTTGCATCTACGAGATTCGCCACATAAGCAACAGATTTAATATTATTCCCATTTCCAACAAAAAGAAACTTTTTTCTGTAGATTTTATCAATCAAATTGTATACATTAGCATAGTTGTATGGACCAAAAACGACGGTTGGTCTAATAATAATAACACATCTATTTCTATCCTTATTTACCCAGTCATGAATTACATTTTCAGCGGCTAATTTTGATTCACCATAATCAGTGTCTGGGGTGGGTAATGTCATTTCATTGGTTGCTCCTTCTTGTGTCCCATATACGGCTACGCTACTATAGAAGATTATCTTTTTAATTCCTAATTTAGAAACACAATCAAGAAGGTTTTTAACTCCACCTTCATTAACTCTAAAAAACTCTTCTCTTGTTACTCCAAAATCGTGATGTTTTGCTGCGAGTACAATAATCATATCGACACCCTGTGCTGCTTTTGTAACATCGTCAGGAGATAGAATGTCACCGATAAAGTTCTCACATATTTTTTCCTGTTCTATAGAAGGTGAATTTATATCTAATCCAATTACTTGGTGGTTTTTTTGTACTAACTTCTTCGTCAAAAACTGCCCGATAAAACCCGTGTACCCTATTATTAAAATCTTCATTTTATATCATATTCTTATATGTATAATTGTCATAGTTCAAAATAACATTCAAAGATTTAAGTTTTATATCCATCAATAGTTTATTTGTTCTAATCTATTTCGTTTTATTAAATTTTTTGCTTTCTTTCCTTTCATTTACCGATCTTCTTTACTTCCTGTTCAATGAGATTGATTCAACATCCTTTCATAACTGAGCCATGTAAGGCCAAGTTTAATACTATTAAAACTATAATAATTTTCAATAACATATTTCCTTTTAAAAGTCAATGGAATTCTTGTAAAAATTGGTATCAAATCTTTTATGGCAATTTTTAAGGCCTGGAAGTTAAATAAATTTTGGTACTACATATTCCTTCCTAATTTTCAATATTACTTAGCATCCATCCAGAAATCTTGTATTATTATTTTGATATATAATTGTTAATAGGACATTCTTCTATCAGTAGCATCAGAATAGAATTATTGGTCTTTCTTTTGTTTAGGAATAAAGCAGCTAATTCATTATAAATAACAGCGCAGAATGATAAATAATAGGTATTATAGAGGAGGATTACAAAACAATTATGAATAAACCTATTGTTCTTGTTGTTGGGGCAAGACCCAATTTTGTTAAGGCATCCCCTCTCTATAGCACAATGAGAGAAAGAAAAATAGATACTATTTTGTTACATACGGGTCAACATTATGATTATGAATTGTCAAAGAAATTCTTTGAGGACTTTGCTCTAAAAGAAGCCGATATAAACCTTGAGGTGGGCTCTGGTAATCATGGAGAGCAGACAGGTAGAATTATGCTCGAGATTGAAAAGGTGCTAATGGATATTCAGCCTTCACTCGTTGCGGTATTTGGGAGGGATGCAGGAGGAGACGACATATCTCGACATTCCCTGTTTAACACTGAGGGAGAACACAGAAAGACCTATTACGATTGAGAAGGGAACAAATACCCTTTGTAAAACCGGTAAGCAAATTGTGCAAACAGCAGGACAAATTCTCGATGGAAAAAGAAAAAAGGGTAAAAAACCTCCTTACTGGGATGGAAATACCGCGAAAAGAATAATTAAAGTATTTGAAAAGTCAGTCTCGTGATATGTTAAACAAGGAGAACAAGGAAGAAGGATTTTGCGAAATCTGCAAAACAGAACTGCGTGATAAGACGTATAGAGTTAGGGAAAATTATGGGGTCAGGTGTTGAAATAAGTGTTGTTAGAGATTAATTTATTTGTTTCACAATACCAGTCTTTTTTTGATATTGCCTTGAACATTTGGGGCAAGTTGCTTTGTCTTTTTTGATTTCCAATTTTGTGCCGCATTCACATATGTAGCCGATAAGTTTGGCAGGAACTCCATCGACTATGGCGTAATCAGGAACATCTTTTGTAACAACAGCACCGACACCAATCATTGCCGACTTTCCTATAGTTATTCCGCAGACGATAGTTGCATTTGCACCAATTGATGCACCTTCCTTAACTAAGGTTGGAATCCATTCTCCATATTCTGGATACTTTTTCTTCGGATACTTTGCACGGGGATTTATGTCGTTGGTAAAAACAGCGGATGGTCCCACAAAAACATAGTCTTCAAGCGTAACCAGGTCCCAAACATCTATGTTACATTCCAACTTAACCCCATTGCCAAGTTTTGCTTTTGAGCCGACGAAGCAATTATGACCAATTACACAATTTAAACCAATAGTTGCGCCTGATTGAATTTGTGAATTATACCAGACTTTAGTGTCTTTACCAATATTTGCTTCTGGGGAAACAAACGAGGTTTCGTGGATGAAGATATCTGATTTTTCCGGTTTGCCGAGTTCACTCATATAGACTTTCTTGCCAGAATTGTTGAGGGATTATTGTGCCGGAGGAAGAATCTGGGGAACCCGAATACACTCGTAACCATAAGATTCCCCTCCTCCTGCTCCTATGACAGCAATATTAAGGCATTTCGGATTTTTATCCATAAAAGGGCTCCTTACTTTTTAAAAAATTCTCGAATTGTTATAATGACATACTCTATTTCTTCCTCTGTTAAATCAGGATGAATCGGTAATGAAAGGACCTCTTTTGCAGCTTTTTCAGACTCTGGAAAATCACCCTCTTTGTAACCAAGATAATCAAATGCCTTTTGAAGGTGCAAAGGTATAGGATAATGAATTGCCGTTCCTATATCTTTTTCAGTTAAATAATATCTGAGTTCATCTCTTCCGGATGTCCTGATTGTATACTGGTGGTAGACAGTTTCATTGCCAGGTGTTATGTACGGAACTTCAACGCTATCTTTTAGTTCCTCATCATATCTACGAGCAGTCTGCTGTCTTTTCTTATTCCATTCATCTAAGTACTTTAGTTTGATTCTCAAAAAAGCAGCTTGGATAGCATCGATACGGTCATTGTAGCCAAGAACATCGTGATAATACTTCTTTGATGCTCCATGCACTTGTAGAGCGCGTAATTTCTTATCCAAAAATTCGTTGTTTGTTACAATCATTCCAGCATCTCCCAAAGCATTCAGATTTTTGGTGGGGAAAAAACTTATGCAAGCAGTATCACCGAATGTACCGACCTTCTTTCCTTTGTATTTTGAACCAATTGCTTGTGCCATATCTTCTACAACCTTTAGATTACTATCCTGTGCAATTTGCATAACTTTATCCATATCTGCTGATTGTCCATATAGATGAACTGGAAGAATTGCTTTTGTTTTTTTAGAGATCGCTTTGGTAATTTCCTCAGGATCAATATTTAGGGTTTTAGCATCTATGTCGCAGAATACGGGTTTAGCGCCAAGTATTGCAATAACCTCTGCAGTTGCGATGAATGTAAATGGAGTGGTGATAACTTCATCGCCAGAACCGATTCCTAAAGCTGATAGTGATAACAGTAAAGCATCTGTCCCATTTGATACACCAATTGCATATTTGGTGCCAATATATGAAGCAATTTCATGCTCAAAGTTTTTAACTTCATCTCCAAGAATAAATCGACCACTATCTAATACCTTTTCAAATGCATCCATTAATTCCCTTTTTATGGGTTTATGCTGACGACTTAAATCAATTAGTGGAACTTTCATTTTTCTCCTTTTCTCTATCTATAGAAATTTTCGCAGTACCTTGAGTATAATTTATTATCTACCTCTACCGCTTTAAGACACTATTTCTTCCAAAGTTAATTTAAATAATAATACTTTGTATTTGTTTGATTGAACATTGCATATGTTACAAATTCTTCAACATCAGCCGAAGTCTTTTAGAATTTTTATAACAAAGAGCAAAAGTTGTTAACTCATTCTCTTGCTATATTCTTTTTGATATTACACTCTTTTATCTTCGCTGTCAAGAATTTAATGCTTGACATGAAAGTAATTCTGTAATAGAAAAGAGAATATAATGAAAGAAACGGTTGATTGGTATAAAAAATAGAACGATGAATAAACCTATTGTTCTTGTTGTTGGGGCAAGACCCAATTTTGTAAAGGCATTCCCTCTCTATAACACAATGAGAGAAAGAAAAATAGATACTATTTTGTTACATACGGGTCAACATTACGATTATGAATTGTCCAGAACATTCTTTGAAGATTTTGCTCTAAAAGAGCCCGATATAAACCTCGAAGTGGGCTCTGGTAATCATGGAGAGCAGACAGGCAGGATTATGCTCGAGATTGAAAAGGTGCTAATGGATATTAAGCCTTCACTCGTTGCGGTATTTGGTGATGTAAATTCTACCATTGCAACAGCATTGGTTACAAGTAAATTGCATATCCCACTTGCCCATATCGAGGCAGGACTCCGGAGCTACGATAGAAGAATGCCAGAGGAGATAAACCGAGTGCTTACAGATGCTATTGCAGATTACTTATTTACACCTTCGTTGGATGCAAATGAAAATCTTAAAAAAGAAGGTATTGCGGATGAACGAATCTTTTTCGTAGGGAACATTATGATAGATTCGCTTGTAAAACATCTACCGATTGCAAAGGAGAGACAATACTTTAAGAAACTTGGTGTTCAGGAAAAGAGGTATTGGTTATTAACCCTCCACAGACCATCGAATGTTGACAGCAGGGATAAATTTGTAGAAATCCTTAAAGCCTTAGATTTTATAAGAAAAAAGAGACCTCTTATATTCTCCGTTCATCCAAGAACAAAGAAGATGATAAAAGCATTTAGTCTTACAAAGGATTTCCCCTGGCTTAGAGGAGGAGACAATTTTATTCCCATTACACCCGTAGGCTATATTGATTTTTTGAGTCTCGAGTGCTATGCTGAAGCAGTTCTTACGGATTCGGGAGGGATGCAGGAGGAGACGACATATCTCGACATTCCCTGTTTAACAATGAGGGAGAATACAGAAAGACCTATTACGATTGAGATGGGAACAAATACCCTTTGTAAAACGGGTAAGGAAATTAAAAACTCAGCAGAGAAAATTCTTAACGGAAAAACTAAAAAGAAAAAAGAACTACCTCTATGGGATGGTCACACATCTGAAAGGATAATTGCTCTACTGGAAAATGTAGTGAGAAAATAGATAAAATTATAAGGATTGGTTTTAAATCTCCAAATTATCTCGATACTTCTCTTTATGCTCTATGGATGATATCTGCAAATCTTTGAAGCAGTTCTGGTTCTTTCTCTATTATGCTTCCAGTCACGATGAAATCGGCACCTGCTTCAACCTTTTTTCTTGCTTCATCCGGGGTTCTTATCCCGCCACCGATAATCAATGGTAGTGCAGTTTCTTTCTTAACTGCCTTTATAACATCTTCAGAAATGCTCTGTTTTGCACCACTCCCTGCATCCATATAGCACATCTTCATACCGAAATACATTCCAGCAAGGGCATGTGAGACAATTTGTTCTGTGTCGTTTCTTGGTAAAGGTTTTGTATTGCTTACACGCTCAGCACTTGTTTGGTTCCCGGATTCAATCAGAAGATATGTAACAGGAATTGCTTCCAATTCACAGTTTTTTACAAGTTTGGCTGCCTTTACCTGTTCGTCTATAAGGAATTGTGGGTTTCTTCCGCTTATGAGTGACATAAAGAAGATAGCATCCGCTTCACCCGTTACTTGATAATGACAACCCGGGAAGATAATCACAGGTTTATTCGTTACTCTCTTTATCTTCCTAACACTGTTTTCGATATCCACCTTTGATAGGGTACTACCTCCAACCAGAACAGCATCTATATCAGTATCTTTCAGATACACAAGCACATCTTCAAAACCTTCATTGTTTGCATTCTCGGGGTCGATAAGGGGAAGATATCCGGCACCTCTTTGTTTTATAACATTAATCAAGTAATCAAAAACTTCCATATGTTTCTATATTGGCGTGCTAAGTTAATTTCCTTATGATAAAATCTCTTGCTGTTTGTAATGCTTCATCGATTTTCTCTATTTTACTACCACCTGCTGTAGCAAAATTTGCTCTGCCACCGCCTCCACCATCTATAATTGGAGATATTTTTTGGACTATTTCGCTCGCTTTAACCTTCTTTGTAAGGTCATCGGAAACGAAGGCAACAATGGTAACCTTGTTATCCATATCACTTGCGAATACTCCTATGCTCTTCTTTTTCCAGATTTTTTGAACTTCATCTGCAAAGTTTCGCAGGGCATTTATATTTTGATGTTCGGTTCTCCTGATAAACAGGTGAAGACCCTCCTCGATTTCTTCAGGGGTTATGGATTTTGCTGCAGAAAAGCTTTGCCTCTTCTCTATTTGTTCTATCCTATGGGTCAGTCTTTTCTCATTTTCGATTAAATGGTGGAGCCTTTCTTCAATTCTCTCTTTATCCACCTTTAATAGTTGAGAAATATCCTCTTCTCTTTCACGGATAGCATTTATGTATTTTAGTGAATTCCTGCCTGTAATCGCTTCGATTCTCCTTACTCCGCTTGCTATCGAGGATTCACTCATAATCTTGAACAACCCAATCTCCCCTGTATTCTTTACATGGACTCCGGCACAGAGTTCCATAGAGAAATCACCGATTTTAAGAACCCTGACAACATCGCCATATTTCTCATCAAAGAGCGCTATCGCACCCATTTTTTTTGCTTCATCAAATGGTTTCTCGAAGGACTCAACAGGTATGTTGGCAAGAATCTTTTCATTTACAATAGTTTCGACCTTTTCTAATTCCTCGTTTTTTACAGAAGCGAAATGGGTGAAGTCGAATCGTAATCTGTCCTGTGCAACAAGCGAACCTTCCTGATGGATATGTTTTCCCAGAACCCTGCGCAATGCTGCTTGAAGAAGATGTGTAGCAGTATGATTCCTTGCAATATCCATTCTTCTTTTTATATCGACTTCAGCTATTACCTTCATTCCAGCATCTATATTACCATTTATCACCTTAGAGATATGTATGTTTCCATAAGGTGAAGGTTGTGTATCAATTACCTCTATGTTTAGCCCATCACCTTTTATTAGACCTTTATCCCCAACCTGTCCTCCCATTTCAGCATAGAAGGGTGTTTCTTCAAGTATTAAACCGATGTTTTTGCCCATAACCCTCTTTGCGATAATTGTCGTTTCTTGAGATAGTTTTTCATATCCCGTGAATTGGCACTTCTTATCCTGCACTATATCAAACCCTTCAACCCCAGCACCAAATTTTGCAGCACTTCTCGCCCTCTCCCTCTGCTTTTGCATCTCTTTTTTATACCCATCGACATCTAATGTAAATCCCTCATCACCTGCTAGTTCTTCTGTCAATTCCAGAGGAAAACCGTGTGTATCGTGTAACTTAAAAATATAATTACCTGGAAGTTCCTTCGTCTTCTTCTTTTTCAAATCTTCAATCATCTCATTGAAAATGGAAATCCCTGAATCGAGGGTGCTTAGAAACCTCTCCTCTTCTGCCTTTATGACAAGAGCAGTATGCTCTACCTGCGCTTTTATTTCAGGATAGGCATTGGACATTATATCTATAACCTTGCCTACCAGTAAAAAAAGGAAAGGTTCTGTGTAACCCAATTTTCTTCCTTCAATTACTGCATTTCTGAGGATTTTGCGAATCACATATCCCCTTCCTTCATTTGAAGGGACAACCCCCTCTGTGATTGCAAAGGTAAGGGCTCTTATATGGTCTGCAATCATCTTCTTCGGTGTAGATTCTTTACCTTTTTCTATTGCCGATATAATAGGTTGAAAAAGGTCTGTTTCGAAAACCGATTTTTTACCCTGACAGACCATAAGTGTTCTCTCAAGTCCCATTCCAGTATCGATGCCTCGATTTTTAAGAGGTTTATCAGTCCCATCCTCCTGTCTGTCGAACTGCGGTAAGACAATATTCCATATCTCTACAAACCTATCACATTCATTCTCTATAGTGCAACCATCCTTAATCCTGCCGAATTCTTTACCTAGGTCAAAAAATATCTCCGTTGAAGGACCACATGCACCGGTTTTGCCTGCAGGTCCCCAGAAATTCGTTTTCTCGGTTAATCTATGAACCCTGCCAGGAGGAAACCCGATTCGCTTTTTCCAGATATCATACGATTCTTTGTCATCCTTGAACACAGTTACTGAAAGTCTCTCCAGAGGAAGTTCCAATACATCTTTGACGAACTCCCAACCCCATTCGATTGCCTCTTTCTTGAAATAATCTCCAAAGGAGAAGTTACCGAGCATTTCAAAAAAGGTTTCGTGAAAAGGTGTCTTCCCCACCCTCGTCAGATCGCTCAACCTAAGACATTTCTGAACACTACAGGCTCTTCTGTAAGGTAGAGGGATAGAGCCCGTCCAATAAGGTTTAAATTGAACCATTCCAGCACTCGTAAAAAGAAGGGTGGGGTCATCCTTAACAATAAGCGGTGCACTTTTTACAATAGTATGCCCTCTCTCCTTAAAGAATTCTAAAAAAATCTTTCTTAATTCTTTTGAGGTCATTCTTTAATCCTCAAACCACAGAAAACAGTAACTATAGATTTTCACGAGATATTTTAGTCTCTTTTGTTTATTTAGTTTATCTGGATTGTATGGTTTTGTTTTCTTCATTTTACAATAAAATTTTTCTTTCTGTGTTAACCCCATTAGATAGCGAGCATCTAACGGGGTAAATCTTGCCTGCCTGTGCGTGTCCGCACGCAGACAGGCGTATCCTTGTGGCTACATTTACTTTTAATCTGCCATTTTTTCTAATGCCCTTCTATCAGATGGTCACCAATAAAAGGAACAGAGAAATGAACAATATCTCCTTTTTTTAGGAGAGTATCCTCATTCGGTGGTTTCCCGTTAACAGTAAAACCAAGAGACCCCGGTGGGAATTTGTCCTTCATTTCTGGGTAACTCTCGAGAACGGACGCAAGTATGAAAAAAAAATAGGCTCCTTTAGAGATAATACATTCTTCACTCTCTTTATTTGTAATGAGCTGCAATGTTTTATCGTAAGTAATAAGAATCTTTTGCGGTTCAGGTATCCTATTTTTCACAGGTATACTTATAACCTATTTAACCCTAAAATTCAAGAGGTTTTTTCTGGTTTTAAGAAAAAGTGGAGTTAGTCTTTCTTTTTTATTCTGTAAACGACTTCGCCATCCTTGAGCATTCCCAATTTCTCACGAGCTATTTGCTCTACGGTAAAAAGGTCCCCTTTCAATCTTTCACACTTTTTCGTCAGAACAACTTGCTCCGCTATAAGTCTATCTATTTTTCCATCTGTTTGCTTGATTTTTGTATATAATGTGGTAATCTTCACAAGCCCATATTGCCCGCCAAGAAAGAGATAAAGGAACCATAGGATAAATCCAATGATAATAAACCTGTAAAGGTATGACTTAACCCGAGAAGTTTTTTTCTTCCTTCTGGGTTTCCGATAATAATCATTTCTGTTTGTAAATTGCATTATATATTTATAATACCCAATCTATTCTTTGTCAAGAAAAATCTTCACAAAACAATAAAACCACACCAAAAGATTTGAAACCGCCTTTTAGTTTCTTTAGATTTAACTGTCAACTTTCAACTGTCAATTGTTAATTCGCCGTTATTATACCCGGCGGAATATTACTTTGTATGAAACTCTACAATATCACCATCCTGTAAAACCTCATCCCTGTCTATCCTCATACCGTTATATTTACCATTCCTCCATAACCGAACAAATTTCAGTTTTGTTGAAAAATCCTTGTGAATATTCGATGCAAGTTCAACAACCTTGGAGCCTTTCTTTAAAATAAAAGGTTGTGAATAATCCACTTTTCTCTTTGGATGCTTTGTATAAACCCGTATAATATCAAGTGACTGAAGGATTTCTTCTTTCAATTTATCGATTCCACTCCCTTTGAAGGCAGAGATAGGAAGGAATCTGTAATCGTTATTATAAAATTTTAACAATTTGGCTAATCGGTCATCTGCCTTTCTTACATCCTCCTTGTTACACAGGAACAAGGTTTTTTTTAGCATAAAGTTTTCTGACTCTTCGTCTTCACCCTCTCTATAAACCTTGATGTGGGCTGATTCGAGAAGATTCAAAAGGGTTTGCATCTCTGCAATAACATCATCTGTAGCAAGGCTGAGAACCAGAAGCAAAAGATTGCTTCCTCTTGCGATTCCGAAAAACCACCCGGGTGCATAATTTTTCGAGATAGGCGGCATATCCACAATCTGTATCTGAATATTCTTGATAAGAAGCATACCAACCTGTGGTTTTTGTGTAGTAAATGGATAATTTCGAACCTCTGGCTCGGCATTCGTGAGTGCGTTGAGGATTTGAGATTTTCCTGTGTTTGGAAAACCGAGCATAACAACCTGTGCTGCTCCCTCCCTTGGAACATGGTAGAAATCAACCCGTGCAGCACCGGATTTTTTTCCTATTTCCCTCTTTAGTTTTGATATACGTGCTCTTAAATCTGCCTTGAGTTTATCCGTGCCCTTATGTTTGGGCATAATCGCAAGAAGTTCAAGGTAAATCTGTATTTTTTCCTCGGGGGTTTGTGCAAACTTTAATTCTCTTTCTTTTGTGTAATAATTGGGTGGAAGATTTGCAGGCATAGGTTATCCTTTAACTTTGAGGTTAATACGCAGATGTTTTAGTTGACCCCACATTTATGTAATGGAACGAGGTCTACAAACAAACTAAAATTAATCTTTCCTTCGGGTCCGCTGTTAAAGGTTGTATCTTCTATCGCAGTATCGATACTTTCCTTATCTCTGTTTTCCCTTCCATATTAACTTTAACAAAATAAATTCCCGCAGACACACTCTTCTCGCTCCAAACAATCGTGTGTTTTCCTTTCGTCAAATTTTTAGAAAGTAGAGTCGCTATTTTTCTGCCGGAAATACTGTAAATACTAACCTCTGCGTTATTTGCTCGATTAATACTTAAATTTATATTGATAGATGTTTTCGATACAGTTGGAAAAACTGTGAAAGAGAAAACATTTTTAGATTCAGGCACTTCTGAAACTCCACCACCTGCGATAATATCGCTCGAATCCCTTGGCTCCATCATGAAATCTCCAAAATTATAATTGAGTGGTCCTATTACCGTATAGCTCTCTCCTATGGTCGGCTTGTAACTAACACCCATATCGTCCACTATAAGAGGACCAGAACCATCATCGATTTCCCATTCACCATGACCGAGTGAATCATCTGTGCAGGTTGCACTATTTACCCTCATAAGAACGCTCTCGTAATCCTCGACAGAGACAGAACCTGTTGGTAGAATGGTAGGGGCTGGAAGAGTAACACCACCTGTAAGTACATCGACAATGGGACCCGTAATCTCTGTCATACCAAAATGCTCGGTAATAATGCCTGTTACCCTGACACTATCGCCCCTTGCAGGTGTTGTTGCACTACCGTAAACATATATGCCATGCCATGCTCCACCTGGCTGTTCCTCTATGAAAAAGTCACTGCTAAATACCCCTGTTACTATTCCATAAGTAACAACAGATGAATCTTCATACGGGGAGGATAGCGCCTGTCCCTGTATCTGGTATATGGTAAGTGTCTCCGGGGGTGTTCCAGAACCACTGTCAGCAAAACATGCATCATCGACATAAACAATTGCGGTGTCAGTAAAACCACTTACGTCATAAAGTCTCACCTCTACATGTGCAGTTTCAGCAGATGCTGGTGCTGCCCGTGGTCCTGAAGTCAATTCTTGCCATTCAGTAGAATCACTACTATAATCACCGTAGTAACCGCTGATAAAACTACCCGTCCCATCATACCACCTGATTGCTACACGGGCTCTCCCATATGGATCATTGTCAAAACACCAGAATGAAAATCCATAATCATTTCCAGAATTGATGGGTGCCACATATTGTACTAACCTCTGAGTGGCCGTGGAACTCAGAATGAGTTTTGCACTGTAAGTACCACTATGCACCGTCCCGGACTCCTTTGCGGTACTGAATCCCGTCGTTTCTCTATACCAGAATTCACAGGTTGAATCGTCGAGCCAGCTCTCGAATCCTGGATTTTGAAGCAGGTTCTGGCACCAGAGAAATGGGGATAAGGAGAGTAAAAATATAATGAAAAATGGTAAAACTAAACGTTTCATAAAACCTCCTTTGGTATAATGTTATTATACCTTATAATCTTTTTTTAGGGTTGTCAAGGAAAAAGATTGACATTTATAAAAAAATATCTTAATAATTTATCTATGAGCAGAGAGTTGATGGATCTGGTCGACGGGATACTGGCGAATGACGAAGAAGTTATGGTTCCTGTGAAGAAAATCTGGCAAATGCTCCAGTTCGATGATGAGTATGAAGATATATCTGTACCAACATTAGCAGAATTCAATCGTTTACTAAAAACCGATGACAGATTCGAATTTATGCCCCCCATTAACTACGGAAATATCTATGCGGATTTAAGTAAAAAGGAAAAAGAGGCAAAAGAGATAGAGATGGAAGCGATTGGATTTTTTAGCGGGGAAAGGGTAAAACTCAGAAGAAAAAAAATTACAGGGGAACTACTCGCTTCTATGGTAGAAAGGTCTGTTGACAGAATGTCGAATGGTTTGAAAAAAATCATAAACACAGGACTCAATAATAAGGAGCAAGAAAAAAGACTCCTTGAGGTAATAAAAAAAACCGAGCAGTTACAGAAACAAGCAGAAAAGATTGTCAAAAGGCTTCGAGAGGAAGAAAAAAATAGGGAATCTCTGTAATCAAAGAAACTAAATCCCTTTACTAACCATTATTATCTCTTTTTTTATCTTATCCAAAATCAGAAAGCATACTTCTTTATCCTTAGAGAAAAAAGGCTCGTATATTACCGTATTGTAAAGGTCAAACCTGCATTGCACTTTCTGGTCAAGTGCTACTATCTGATATGTCCCAGCTCCAGCCACATATAAAAGATGCTCACCTGTAGGGTCAAAAACCAGCTTCCGTCCTTCTGTAAAGCATTCATTAATATTTGAATAATCAGGGTCAAACGAAGGAATCTCGTCTCCATCAAGAACAATTCTAACCTTTTTTGCATCGGGCTTTACCATAACAAAACCGTAATGTTTATCATCCATTGAAAAGGCAAAACTGTTTCTGAAAACCTTTCCAGCTACTATGATAATCTTATCATCGAATTTTACTGTAAACCCACCTGTTGCAAGGTCGTTTTGCAATAAGATGTAATGTGTTCCCTTCTCGGATAGAATGAACTGCTCAACGGGAAGCCTTGAATCAAAGGTGAGCTTTTCATCACCATCGATTACAACCGAATTTTTATCCTTCCCGTTACTTAAAACGGCACCATAATGCGCACCCTCACCTGAAATGGAAAGAAATAAAGGTATTCCATCAATCTTTTTTCTCTTACCATCAAAGACCAGAAAATCACCTGTTCCATCTACTGCCCAGTAGAGCAGGTGTTTGCCATCCTTGCTCACCTCTGGCATAGTAGAATAAGGTGAATTATCAATGGGTTTTCCATCCTTCATCACCTTTTTCATCTTCTTGGGTGCTCTTTTTGTATAAATAAGACTGCCATCCCCGAGTAGTTGTAATGTTTTACGATTACCCTGTCGTATAACAGTCCCTTCATCATATCGTGCTATCTCCTTTTCATTTTTTAGAATAATTTCACTCTTACCATTAACCGCAAGGTATGCATAGTTCGTTCCATTCGGGCTCATAGAGATAGCCTCTATAACGGTATAGACCTCACCTTTTTTCCCATCGTAAACCAACTGCTCACCTTCTGCACTTTCATTAATGAAAGCGAAATGTTCACCACCCTCGGATGAAACCAATGAGCACTCCCTAATGTTTACATCAGCAGGAATCTGATACGAGACATCCTTTTTTTCACCAGCACAGGATAAGAGAAACAGGATTAAACCCTGTAGAAGTGTATAAAATATGAACCTTCTCATAATTGCACCCCCTGATTTATTAAATCAAACTTATTACACACTGCAGGACTACACTATTATTTTCAGACCCGTTTCAGTGTCTCTTTTATAAGTTCTTCTATGGTCTCTATCCTTTTTTCTCTGAGCACTCTTTCTACGAGTTCCCTTGCCTTCATTGACTTAAAACCCAAAGAAACAAGTGCACCCACTGCATCCTCTTTCATAGAAGATGCCTCCGTAACAGGTATAGTCTCCTTTAATTCAAATATAATCCTCTTTGCGGTTTTAGGTCCAATACCATGGATAGAAGTGAGTAAATCTATATTATTATCCATCAATGCCTTTTCAAAATCATTCACTTCAATTTCGGAAAGGATACCGAGTGCGGTTTTTGTCCCAATTCCCCTAACATTGACAAGTTTTCTGAAGAGACCCCTCTCATCTATCGTTGCAAAACCATAAAGATTAAGTTCTTCGTTCTTTATAGAAATTACTGTATGAAGTCTCACCTCTTCACCCACTTTACCCAATGCTTCGGAGGTAGAAATAGGGATATTGATTTTTATTCCAATTCCACCAATTTCCAGAACAGTATATGTAGGACCTTTCTTTACTATTTTACCTTTTATATATTCAATCATATCTTATTCTATTAATATCCCTTTTAATCTCCATTGTCAAGGAAAAAAAGATACACCTATTTTTTACTTGCTTATTGAATAAAAATTTGTTATAATATTTTTATGATGTTCGAGAAAACGAAAACCAAGGTTCTGGAATACATTAAAGAGAATGGACTAATCAAGAAGGGGGATAAAGTACTCATCGCTGTCTCTGGTGGTCCTGATTCTATTTTCCTGCTCCACCTGCTTGCTCAATATAAAAATGAACTGGGTATCTGCATCATCTGCTGCCATATCAATCATAATCTCAGGGGAGAAGATTCAGACAGGGACGAAAGGCTTGTAAAGAATACCGTGGAAAGGATGGAAATTCCTTTCTTCACAAGAAAAATAGATGTTTCTTCTTTCGGTAAAGAGCATCATCTCTCTTTAGAAGACGCTGCAAGACGGTTGAGAATCAAAATATTCGAAGAGATAGCAGACGAAACCGATGCACAGAGGATTGCCCTCGGTCATACATCGGACGACCTTCTGGAGACATTCTTCCTCAATCTTGTAAGGGGAGCAGGAAGGAAGGGACTCCTAACTATGAACAGTAAAAGAGAGAGGTTCATAAGACCATTGCTCTCTATCTCAAAAAAGGAAATCGTAACCTACCTAAAGGGAAGGAATATTGATTACCGAATAGATGTTACAAACTGGATGACCCGATATAGAAGAAATTTTATCCGGAGGGAACTCATTCCTTTAATAGAGCGGAATATGAACAGCGGTTTGAAGAAAAACATCCTGCAGTTGCTCGATATTTTAAGGGAAGAAGAAGCAGTGTTTGATACTATTGTTCAAGGAGAGATGAAAAAAACCTGCGGGGAGACGGACGAAGGTATGTTTATTAAAAGACCACTTTTCAGAAACCTGAAATCGGCTATTCAACGAAGGATTATTATAGAATGTTTTGAAAATGTTGCAACCTGTGAGAAAAAACTCCACTTTAGTGAAATCGAATCCCTGCGGAATGCAATAAAAGGAAGAACATCGGGATTAACCTTTGCCTTTTACGGAACTACATTTCTTGTTGGAGCCGATGGGGTGCTTATAAAAAATTGCAAAGAATCTAAACCGAAAAAAACCAATGAAACAATAATAAAAATTCCTGGAACGGTTACATTCCAGAATCGTTATTATATAAAAACTTCTCTGCTCAATGCTCCTAACGGTGATATAAAAGCCTCCAATTGTGCCTATTTCGACCTCGATGCAGTTCATCAACCCATTGTTTTGAGAAAAAGGAACAATGGCGATATTTTCAAACCGTTCGGAATGCAACACAGTAAGAAGATAAAGGATTTCTTTATAGACGAAAAGGTTCCTTTCTGGAAACGGGATAATATACCTCTTGTTGTGGATTCGAAGGATATCCTCTGGATTGTTGGTTTGAGAAGATCCGATGTAGCAAAGGTCCAGGAAAATACAGAAAGAATATTGAAGATGGAAGAGGAAAAAATTGCCGAATAAAACAAAAATTTTTCTGGGAAAGGGGGAAATAAAAGAGGGTGTTAAGAAATTGGCAAAACAAATAGAGCGCGGTTACAGTGGTAAGTCTCCAATACTTATATGCATCTTGAAGGGCGCTTTTGTTTTTCTTGCAGACCTTATCAGGGAACTTACTCTACCTCTCAAAATAGATTTTCTCTCCGTCTCAAGCTATGGGGATGCAACGAAGACGAGTGGCGTAGTGAAGATATTAAAAGATATTTCAATAGATATCGAAGGTGAGGATGTGCTTTTAATAGAGGATGTTGTCGATACAGGTTTAACCCTATCCTACATTTTCGACTTTTTGAAAAGGAAGAATCCTAAATCCCTCAAGATATGTGCTCTTCTTGAAAAAAAGGTAAGAAGGGGAAGGAAAATCAAAATCGATTACAGGGGATTTTATGTACCAAACAAATATGTTATAGGTTACGGACTCGATTTTAGTGAAAGGTATAGAAACCTCCCTGGAATCTACACAATGGACTTTTAATGATGAAAAAAGAAGACAAAAAAAATAAAAGCCCCATCCCGAATACAATGTGGAGGGGAGTGCTGATATGGATAAGCATAATACTTCTACTTATGGTTGTCATCGGTATTTTCAATACAAAGAAGAAGGAAGAGGTGACGATTCCCTTTTCACGATTCCTGCAAGAGGTTGATAACAACAATGTTGAAAAGGTATCTATTCTTAACCTCGATATTCGGGGCAACCTCAAAAGGGAAACGACTATTACAATCAACAAGGAGATGGTATCATTTAGCAAATTCAAATTCCATCTACCATTTGAAGACCCTGACCTTGCAAAATACCTTGTTACAAAAGGCATCGAAGTTGATTCCCGTTCTGAAAGTGGGTGGTGGAAATATTTCTGGCCAACACTTCCATTTATCCTGCTTATTGCTATCTGGATATTTTTCTTCAGGCAGATGCAGACAGGCTCAACAAAAGCACTCTCTTTTGGAAAAAGTCGTGCGAGAATGACCCTCCCTGCTAAGCCAACCGTAACCTTTAAGGATGTGGCAGGTGTAGAGGAAGCAAAGGACGAATTGAGGGAGATCATCCAATTCCTGAGAAATCCGAAAAAATTTCAGAAACTCGGCGCAAAGATACCCAAAGGGGTTCTACTACTTGGTCCTCCCGGAACGGGAAAGACGCTTCTTGCCAAAGCTGTAGCAGGCGAAGCCAATGTTCCATTTTTCTCCCTCTCCGGCTCCGATTTTGTAGAGATGTTTGTGGGTGTTGGTGCATCAAGGGTAAGAGACCTATTTGATAGGGGAAAGAAATTTGCCCCAAGCATTATTTTTATAGATGAAATAGATGCAGTTGGTAGATACAGGGGAGCGGGTATTGGTGGTGGACATGATGAAAGGGAACAGACACTCAATGCACTCCTCTCTGAAATGGACGGTTTTGAAACCAATGAGGGAGTAATTCTCATTGCTGCAACAAATAGACCGGATGTCCTCGACCCTGCACTTTTGAGACCGGGTAGGTTCGATAGAAGGGTAGTGGTCGATTTTCCCGATGTTAGAGGAAGAGAAGGTATCCTGAAGGTTCACACAAGAAAAATCCCATTAAATAAAGATGTCTCACTCTCTATCCTCGCAAGAGGGACCCCTGGATTTTCAGGTGCAGATATTGCGAACATGGTGAATGAAGCGGCTCTACTTGCCGCTAAACTCAACAGGAAAAGTGTAATAATGGATGATTTTGAGAAGGCAAAGGATAAAATCCTGATGGGTGTGGAAAGAAAGAGTCTGATTATCAATGAGACAGAGAAACAGTTAACAGCATACCACGAATCCGGTCATGTTCTCGTCTCAGAAATGATTCCCGATACAGACCCCATTCACAAGGTGACAATAATACCCCGTGGAAGAGCACTCGGGACCACCCAGCAATTACCCATCGATGATAGACATAATTATTCAGAACCTTATCTGAAAGGAAAATTAGCAACCTTGCTTGGAGGAAGATGTGCCGAACTCCTCATTTTTGGCACAAGGTCCACAGGGGCCCAGAATGACATTCTTAATGCTACGGAAATTGCAAGAAATATGGTTACAAAGTGGGGAATGAGTAATAAACTGGGTCCACTTATGTTGAGTAACAAGGAGGAGCAGGTCTTTCTTGGAAAGGAAATTTTTCAACGAACCGAATTTTCCGATAATACTGCTAAGTTGATAGATGGTGAAGTTAAACATTTGATAGAGGAAGCAGAGACCACAGCATCTACAATCCTCAAAAAAAATCTCAAACTCCTAAAGAAACTTGCTGGTGAACTTCTCGAAAGAGAGGTTCTGACAAAGGAACAAGTAGATAAAATATTGAAAAATGAAAAAGGAAGGAAAAAGAAAAAATCAACAGAAAGAAAGAACGTCTGATATGAAAAAAAAGAAGCTTGAGGAAATTACCAGGGAATTATTAAAAGAAATAGGATATGATTGCCGTCGTGAGGAACTAAAAAGAACACCGGAAAGGGTCGCATCTATGCTTGAAGAAATCTTTTCCAATAACAAAAAAGACCTGAAGAAAATCGTGAATGTTTACAAAACGAATACTACAGATGAAGTTATTCTCATTAAAAATATTCCCTTCTTCTCCTTCTGTGCTCATCACTTACTTCCTTTTCTGGGAAAGATACACATAGCATACATTCCACATGAAGGAATCATTACAGGTTTTTCAAATTTTATAACCATTGTTAAGGTCATCACAAGAAGATTACAACTACAGGAAAGTCTAACAGACGAAATAGCAGATACCATAGTGAATATACTTAAGCCCGAGGGTGTAATGGTTATAGTAGAAGCAAGGCATCTTTGTATCGAGATGAGAGGTGAAAAACCATCCACAACCGAAGTTTTAACCTCTACTGCTCGAGGAACAATGAAAAATGAGAATATTAAATCTCAAGTAATGCTCCAGCTTAAAAAATAAGGGTTTTGAATATGGCTGATGTAAGATTACTTTCATTAAAATCCTCGAATGATGTAAGGAATGAAATTTCAAAAATAGGTTCTGATGAATATTCCCTTAATTCACTTGCTATGAAGGGGAAATTCATTGTATTAAAGATTCATAAATTAAATCCCGCATCCTGTAATATCATTAAGCAGATTGCTCTCTCTTCTGGAACCGACGCCGCTGTCCACAGGGATGTCATTACAGGCAAACAGAAACATTCCGACCTTCTCCTTTTTGGCACACTTAAAGAGATAGAAAGGATTGGGAAGAAACTTCGGAAGCAACCCTTTGGTCTCGATAAAATCGGTACCCGGCTTCTCTCTTATACGGATGAAAAGGATAAAAAGCAGTACCTGAATACAGCAGAAAGAAAAATAGAGATAGGGAAAAAAACCCTTATTATGGGTATATTGAATGTGACCACCGATTCTTTTTCCGATGGTGGAAAATATATAGATAAGGATAAGGCAGTTAACAGGGCACTAAAGATGGTGGAGGAGGGTGCGGATATGATAGATATCGGCGGTGAATCTTCAAGACCAGGCGCCGAGACCGTTTCACTCGCCCAAGAATTAAAGAGGGTAATACCTGTTCTTACTGAATTGCGCGGAAAAATTGATGTTCCCATTTCCATAGATACATACAAAAACACTGTCGCTGAAAAAGCAATTGAGATGGGAGCAGAAATGGTAAATGACATAAGTGGTTTACGATTTGATAAAAGAATGGTCGATGTTGTTCGTGAAAACAGGGCGGCAATCGTTATTATGCATATGAAAGGGAGACCAAGAAATATGCAGAATAACCCTTGCTATGATGATGTAATTCAGGAAATATACAATTTTTTACAGGAAAGAGCAGACTTTTCAATAAAGAATGGTATCGATAGGGAAAGTATAGTAGTGGACCCTGGTATAGGTTTTGGAAAGAGGGTAAAAGATAATCTCGTAATCCTAAACAGGCTTCGAGAGTTTAAGTCACTCGGTTTCCCCGTACTAATAGGTGCTTCAAAAAAATCCTTCATCGGGGCTACACTCAATCTACCTATGGAAGAGAGACTTGAGCCTAATCTCGCTGCTTGTGGTATTACCCTCGAAGAGGGAGTAGATATTGTCCGAGTCCACGATGTTGCTGAAACAAGAAAGTTCATAGATATGTTTGAAAGTATCAGGAGAGAAAGAGACAGTGTATCTGATTAAATTCACAGTGATAGATTGTATAGATGTTGTTATAGTAAGTTTTATATTTTACCATATACTGAAATTCATCAAAGGAACCAGGGCAATTCAAATGCTCGTTGGGCTTATCTTCATACTTATTTTCGCGCTCATAGCGAATATGTGGCAGTTCCAGGGACTTAGATGGATTGTTGATGGTGTAAAGACCGTATGGATTGTAGCGTTCGTTATTGTATTTCAACCAGAAATTAGAAGGGCGCTGACAAATCTCGGAAAAACCCGATTGGTAAAGTTTTTCTTGAAAGAGACACAAGGGGAAACCATAGATGAACTCATAAAGTGTGTCAAAAACCTTAGCACAAAAGGGTTGGGTGCACTTATAGTAATAAAGAGGAAGGTTGGATTAAAAGGATACCTTGAAACAGGGAAATCCATAGAAGCAAGGGTTTCTTCCGATCTTATTATAACCATTTTTTCCCCATACTCCCCACTCCATGATGGTGCTGTTGTTATCGAAGGGGATACTATCATCGCAGCAGGATGTATCCTTCCACTCTCGTTAAATCCATCCCTCGATGTTTCGATAGGGACAAGACATAGAGCAGCAATAGGCATTACAGAAGAAACAGATGCCGTTGCGCTTCTCGTGTCAGAAGAGACAAGAGAAGTATCATTTGCAAACAACGGAAAACTTCTCAGAGGTATGGACACTATAACACTTAAGAGAAATCTTGAGAAGGCAATGACATATTAGAGAAGGAGAAGAGAGATGAGAGAAGAGTGAAGAGCGAGGAGAGTATCGGAGTTACGGTGTGTCGGAGAAACTGCGAACAAACGCTTCGCTGTAAACAAACGTACTTCGTGCTGTAAACTAACGCTATCACTGTAGGCGCAGGCTTTAGCCTGCGAAAGGAGTTATGAGATTGCTTCAGGAAAAATATGAGGAAAATACTCGCCCTGTTAAATAAAAGCTGAATGATAAATGGTAGTATTTAACGGGGCAAGCAATGACGAACTAAATAAACCAGAAAAGGAGTGTTAGATGAAAAAAGGAAAGAGGATGAGAATTTTTATATCCATTGCCGTTTTCTTAATTGTTCTCGGTATATACCTTACGACGGTTGCTCCAACCGCTTCTTTCTGGGATTGTGGTGAATTTATCGCCTGCTCATATATACTCGGAGTTCCACATCCCCCAGGAACACCTCTACAGATACTAATCGGTAGATTGTTTACACTTCTTCCCATCTCCAAGGAAATTGCATTCCGGATGAATTTTTATTCAGCCCTGAGTGGAGCATTGGCTGCTCTCTTTATATATCTTGTCTTCGTTAAAATAATCGAGAGATTCAAGAAGCCAAAAACATGGTGGGAGAAATTAATTCAGCATACCTTTGCTGCTGCAACTGCTATCCTTGCCTCCGTTACCTTTTCAAATTGGGATTCAGCTGTCGAAGCAGAGGTTTATTCAACCTGTGCATTTATTATGTTCTTCTGTATATGGCTAACATTAATCTGGCAGGAAAACATCGGCAAGAAAGGAAATAAAAATCTGTTGATACTCCTCATCTATATTACATTCCTGAGTATGGGAATACACCTCTTACCACTTCTTATACTACCTGGTATGTTCATTTTCGTCCTTCTCATAAAACCAAAGGAGTTCCTCGATGCCAATTTAATCCTCGTGGCGTTATTACTTATTCTCGTCGCTATTACAACATATTTCTATCTTATGGTACGAGCGCGTTTATCTCCAGGTATTAATGAGGTTGCCCCAACCACCTTCAGAAAATTATGGGATGTTTTTGCGAGAAAACAGTATGGCCCTATGAAATTCTTTCCACGAAAAACAGCCGTTGAAACGGGCTATAATGTTTTCTTTGCAGTATGGCAGCAAATACTGGTTTATATAAAATATTTCTCATGGCAATTTGTAGCATATCCTCGAGAGGCACGAATCTTTTCATCCCCTGCACGCCTTTTCTCGGCTTTCGCCACATGGCTCTATGCACTGCTCGGTTTCTGGGGTATGTGGACACACTTTAAGAAGGATAGAAAAACATTTGCACTCATAGCTATTACCTTTATCTTCTTAAGTCTTGGTCTTGTAATCTATCTCAATCTACGGTTTTCACCCTCGGACCCGAATCCACTCCATAAACCTCAAGAGGTCAGGGAAAGGGATTATTTCTATAGTACTTCCTATCTATTCTTTGCTTTTTTCATAGGCATAGGATTGTGGCAGCTCGCCTTATCTATCATTGAAACCACACGGAACAATTTGAAATCTATTGTTGCTATCTGTTTATCCGTACTAATATTTGTCTTCCCTGCAGTACCTCTCTTCAGTAACTACCATTCCCATGTAAATAGACACAACAACTGGATTGCACACGACTATGGAATGAACCTACTTATGACCTGTGATGAAGGAAGCCTTCTGTTCACAAACGGTGACAATGATACATTTCCACTCTGGTTTGTTCAGGAAGTAAAGAAATTCAGGAAATTCGATGCCAAAAACCATAAAGGGGTTGTTGTTGCTAACCTGAGTCTACTCAATACAGACTGGTATATAAAGGAGCTCAAACAGTGGGGGGTACCTATAAGTTTTACCGACAGAGAAATAGAGAAATTAAGACCTGTAAAGATTCCCAATGGTGAGGTTCTATATGTCAAGGAACTTGCTATCAGGAATATTATTGCTACAAACGCTGGAAAACGATTACCCGCAAAGGACCTCTTTGCTCCAAGAAAAGAATTTGTTGAAAAATACCTCAAGGACTACGAAGGTGAATTTAACATCTATTTTGCTGTCACCGTCTCGAGGGATAATATGAGGGATTATGAAAATCATCTAAAACTTGAAGCACTTGCTTATAAGATTGTAGGCGAGGAAGGCAGAGGAATGATTGACCTTGAAAAAACAGAAGATTTGCTTATGAAAAAATTCAGTTACAGGGGCATATTCGATGATAAAATATATAAGGATGATAACACGGTAAAACTTTTCAGTAATTATGCAGCTGGATTTTTTGCACTCGGGAATTATCTGGTTAATACTGGTAACTATGAAAAAGCAAAAGAGGTCTTAGAATTAGGAAAAAAATTTGCTGTAAAGGAGCCCATACCTTTTGCATACAACCTTGCTGAAATATATATGCAAAACAATGAGTACGATAAGGCAGAGGAAAATCTGAAGGAGGTCCTCGGTAAAGTGGAGAGTGGTATACTTTACTATATGTTAGGGCAGATTAATGAAAAGCGTGGGAAGGAGGACGAAGCCCTGTTTAACTATACGAAGGCAAAGGAATGTGCAAATGACAGGGTAGCGGGGTATGCAGGATTGGTTTCCTTCTATTACTATAGAAACGATACACTAAATGCAACAAAGTATTTAAGGGAAGCGATGCAACAAGGGGAACTTTACCAAAACCTCTTAAGGTTTTTTATTGCAGGAAGGGATACATTATTAGCACGATTCCTGCTTGAGGACTATCTGAAATTACACCCGAACGACAAAAACGTTATGAAAATTCTAAAACAGTTTCGAGGTTAAATAATTCTCAACCTAAATCGTCCCATACCTTGATGCGCTGAATAGATAAGATTATTGAGTAAACCCCGTTAGATAATCTTCTATATCTAACGGAGTAAAAAATTCATTTCAGAGGGAACTTCTTAAAAGGTAAATTCGTTAAAATAATTGATGGAAAGAATGGAAGATGTATCCGATACCGTACTGCTCTTTGAAATAAAAGAGAGCAATGATGAAGATGCATTCCGGATACTCTTTGAAAGATACTCGGACAGGTTATTTAATCTAATCTATAGAATGACAGGGCATTATGAGGATTCAAACGACCTTCTTCAAGAAGTCTTTATAAGGGTTTATAAAAACAGGCACAAATGTTACAGGATGAAGAATTTCAGGGGATGGGTCTATACGGTCGCACTCAATATTGCTCGGGATTATCTTAGATTAAACAAAAGAAGGAAAGAAGAAATGTTCGACGAAAAAAAAATAAAACAAAAGGCAAAAGACCCTTTGAAAAAAATAGAAACAAATGAAATAAAAAGAAAGATACTTAATGCAATGAATAGACTCAATGCCAAATACAGAGCTGTTTTTACACTAAGGGATATAGAGGGAATGAGTTATCAGGAAATTTCAAAGGTTCTTAACATTGAGAAAGGAACCGTGAAATCAAGATTGAACAGAGCAAGATTAAAACTTGCCCGTGAACTCAAAGGCAAAATCTAGGAAAGGGGGTGACGGATGAATTGCAGAAAGGTCAGAGTCCTGTATACACTATTTCGGGATAAAAGTCTTAATGTTCAACAAACAAAGGAGGTTTCAGAACATATTAAAATGTGTGAGCAATGTAAAGATTTGTATGATGAACTTGATAGAATAACTTCCTATGCGAAGACCTTCGAAAGAGTAAAACCAAATCCGGAGAGTCTTGAAAATATTCTCAGGACAATTGAAATCGCTCCTCAAAAACGATGGTTTATAAAACCACACTGGGTCATTGCTTATGGAACAATCTTTGTTCTATTAATCGGTTTTTCCTTTTCCCTCATCCATAGGATGAATGTAAAAAAACAACTCATTGCAAAAAAGCAAGAAGAGGAATTACTCAAGCATAATAAGAAATATATTATGGACTATGGAGAGTTTCAAAAAGGTAAACCTATATATACAATTCCAAGTAATGGTCACTCCGTCAAGGTGATGGAAACCAGTTATTAATCAGGTATTATTATACCAGGAGGTCATTATGAAATTTTTGACAAAAGTGTTTCTCTTTGCCATTATTTTGGTAAACCTTCTATGGTCCTCTCAATTAAAAAAACTTGATGAGGAAATCAAGAATTTATACAGTGATGTTTCACCTTCGGTCGTCTCTATCCATTACGGCTCCAGTAATTATTCGGATTGTGTCGGCACAGGTGTGGTAATAGATAACAAAGGACATATAGTGACAATCAAAAGGTTTATAGAGAACGACAGTATGTGGGTGGAGACCGATAATGGTAACAAATTGAGTGCAGTGCTTCTCGGCGCGGATTCCAAAACATCCATTACTGTTCTAAAGGTAAAATCAGCATTAAGACCAGCCCAATTATGTAACCCTAACAATCTTTCTATTGGAGACCTTCTTTTTGTTATTGGAAATTCGTTCGGTCTAAAAAATGGCATATCATTGAGCATTTTCTCGGGAAGGCGGGGTGATGAAGATTTCCTCCAATTAGGAAATTCCGCTCTTCCGGGTAATAGTGGAGCAGGAGTTTTTAATTCGAGTGGTGAACTTGTAGGTATTGTCTCCTTCGCTCTTCATAGCCCTATCCTTTACAAAATACCAGAAATCAAATCCCCGATGAAGAAACAACTTAAGATAAAAATTTCTTCACCATTGCTGGAACAGGGAGATATGGCTGGTCCCGGGGTCGTTATTCCACAGGATAGGGTAATGGAACTCGCCAGAGAAATAATAGAGAAGGGAAAAATAGAAAGGGGTTGGCTCGGTCTTTTCCTCGAAGAAGAGGATGGGAAAATAATCGTAAAGGATATTGTTAAAGATAGCCCGGCAGAAAAAGCAAAGATTAAAAAGGGTGACATTATCCTTAATTTCAATGGAGAGGATGTTAAAAATCTAAAGGATTTCATTAAAATAGTTAAGAAAACAAAACCAGAGACAGGAGTGAGTATACTTGTAAAGAGAAACGACAGGAAGAAAAAACTTCATGTAAAAATTGGGGAGAGGCCAGAGGGGAAAAAACTCTTTAGAGTGAAGAAAATTATACGAAACGAGGATTTATTTGATAAGGAAGAATTGGACGAATTCGATAAGGAATAAAATTCATTTTTTACTTGACATTTAGGGAAAAATTGATATAGTTTAACAAAAATGAAGTTCTATGATTGAAACTATTTGGTTCAATCTTTAGTTCTTCTACAATAAGTCTATTATATCCCCGCTTGCACCGAAGCTTTAGCAGGGGAGGAGGAGGTATTATGAAAAAGAAAATACATCCCAAGTATTACGAAACAACAATAACCTGCGCCTGTGGGAATGTCATTAAGACCCGTTCAACGGTTAAGGATCTCCATATCGAGATATGTTCAAAATGTCATCCATTTTTCTCAGGAAAACAGAAATTTGTGGATACAGCAGGAAGGGTAGAAAAATTTCAGAAGAAGTATGGGAAAAAATTAAAGAATGGATAAAACATTCGTTGAAAATATTCTAAGTAAAGGCTCAAACAAAGATGTAAGAAGCGGTGCCATTGTAGAAGTCGAACCCGCTCTATGTATGAGTCATGATAATGCGGGTCTCGTTATAAAAAAGTTCAGGGAAATTGGCAAAAATAAAGTATGGAAACCCGAGAATATTGCTATTATACTCGACCACAGAGCTCCAGCCGAATCGATAAAAACTGCAAATGCACATAAGACAATAAGGGATTTTGTAGAAGAACAAGGAATAGAGAATTTTTATGATATTGGTGAAGGAATCTGTCATCAGATTGTAATAGAAAAGAGCCTTATACTCCCAGGTCAGATTGGAGTGGGAACGGATTCTCACACCACATCATACGGTACTGTCGCCGCTTTTTCAACAGGTATAGGTGCAACAGAAATGGCTGCTCTCTGGGCAACAGGAAAGATCTGGCTCAAGGTTCCTGCCTCCTATAAAATCATAATAAAAGGGAATATACCCAACGGTGTTTTTGCAAAGGATATTATACTATATATAATAGGTGATATCGGATGTGACGGAGCAATATATAAATCCATTGAATTTTATGGCGAAACAGTGGCTCGAATGACCATTTCTGAGCGATTTGTTCTTTCAAACCTCTCAATGGAAATGGGAGCAAAATCAGCCGTTATTCCTTTTGACAGGGTAACGCAAGAATTTATAAGTAACAAAGGTGTTTTCACCTTCGAACCTATTTTCGTTGATAAAAATCCTCAATATGAAAAGGTATTCGAATACGATATTTCCCATATTGAACCGCAGGTCGCATTTCCACATTCCGTCGATAATGTAAAACCCATCTCAAAGGCAAAAAATATAAAGGTTAACCAGGTCTTTATTGGCTCCTGTACCAACGGAAGACTCGATGACCTTGAGATTGCAGCAAGGATACTTGAAGGGAAACATATTGATAAAAAAACAAGATTAATTATTGGTCCCGCATCAAAAAGAATCTACATTATTGCAATGAAAAAAGGGTTTCTGGACACCTTCTTAAATGCGGGTGCAGTTATCATAAATCCTGGCTGCGGTCCCTGTCTTGGTGCACATCAGGGTATCATTGCTGATGGGGAGGTTGCAGTTACTACAACAAATCGTAATTTTAAAGGTAGAATGGGCAGCCCTAAAGGTAAGGTCTATCTCGTATCACCTGCAACTGCTGCAGCAACTGCTATTAAGGGCGAAATAACCGACCCGAGAGAATTCCTCTAAAACCCATTTCACCACAGAGACACAGAGAAAACATTTACTTCAAGGGTTAACTAATAAGACCAATCAGTCAACAGTCATTGGTCAATAGTTATTTGCCTTCGGCGTTATTTGTTGTAAACAATAAATACACTACGAATATACTACTGAATATACTATGAATACACGGGAGTTGGATAGACATAGATTTGAGCGTTTGTATCGTTAGGTTTAACCAATCAAACCAATCCAGTTGAGCATGCTTGTATGAACCCTCCAAATAACTGTCATTGCGAGGATTTTAAGTCCCCTCTAATAAGAGGCCTGCTTACGCCAAGGCTCCAGCAGATTCTAGTCCACCGAAGTTTCAACGAAGGTGGAGGATTTAGGGGTGTGTTATTTGCGAAGCAATCTCATTTTCGTAATTTCCATTTTCGTGATTTCGCCTTTCAGGTCTTCAGTCTGTTTTTCTCTGCAAGAATTTGTTTGACTTTCCCGCACTTTTTTGTTAATCTATATCATAAGATGAAAAAAGAGACCAAAACAATTGCAACGAATAGAAAGGCAAGATATTTATACCATATCGATTCAACCTACGAAGTAGGTATAGTCCTTGTGGGATGTGAGGTCAAATCAGTCAAAGCATCGAAGATTTCCCTCACTGATAGTTATGCAAGGCTCGAGGATAGCGAAGTCTTCCTATATAATATGCATATCACTCCCTACGAAAAGAAGGATGGTTTTGCACATCATAATCCAAGAAGAAAAAGAAAATTATTATTAAAAAAACAGGAAATACGAAAGCTGACAGTCAAGGTTCAGGAAAGGGGCTATACCCTCATCCCTCTCAGGGTTTTTATTTCTGATAGGGGTTTGGTTAAACTCGAATTGGGACTCGCAAAAGGGAAGAGAAAATTTGAAAAAAGGGAAGCAATAAAGGAGAGGGAAATAAAGAGGGAACTCGAACATATTCAGAAAGGAATGAAGCGATGAGAAAAACAATTCTTTTTCTTTTCATCTGTTTTTTCCCTTCATACCTTTTTTCGATGTTTCTTTTCTGTGGAAATAAACGGGAAACAATTTTCACCGTTACGAAAGGGAATTGGGTATATGTCTCTCTTGATGACCTTGAAAAAGTTTTCAATATTACTTCAAGGGAAGAACAGGTAACGAAAAAGGTAATTCTAAATTTTCCTGCTCACACTCTCACCTTTGTCTCGATGAATCCATACTATCTTGTTGATGATAGGTGTAAAAAACTGTTCCTCCCATTTTTGCAGATTGATGGAAAATCTTTTGTATCGCTTCCGGATATAAAAACGGTTCTGAGTAATGGAACAGAGAGAGAAATCATCCATCTCTACTCATTAAACGCACTCGTAGTCGATAGAAACACTTTCAATCCGGACTCGATCATCAGGAGTTCCGAAGATGATAAAATCTGCTTCACACTCATTTCGGAGAATGAACTGGTTACCTCTTCAAATGATGACAAAAAAGGGAAACTTCAACTAACACTCTTCAATGCTGTTTGTAAACCCACCATTATTCCACCTACCGATGGCGACGATGTAATCAAAAAGATTCTTCTGCAACAGGAGAAGAATAAGGCGATACTTTCTTTCTTTTATGAGCCAGGAATGATTAAAAAAATTTCTAGTGAACTTGCAGAACCGATGCCCTCTATTAAGATAACATTCTATAAGAAAAAGAAAAAAATCAATGATGTGGAAAAACCGAAAAGGAAACATATCATAAATAAGATTGTTATCGACCCGGGACATGGAGGAAGAGACTCGGGTGCTGTTGGAGCAACAGGACTGACGGAAAAGGAAACCGTGCTTAAGATAGCCAGGGAACTACAGAGGATTCTTAAAAGTAAAGGATTTACAGTAATTATGACGAGGGAGGACGATAGTTTTGTCCGTCTAAGGCAAAGGTCGAGACTGGCAAACAATTCAGGAGCAGACCTCTTTGTAAGTATCCATTGTAACGCAACGGGAAGACGATTAGAAGCAGGTGGATTCGAAACATTTTTCCTTTCAACTGCCAAAACAAGCTGGGCACGAGCGGTTGAAGCAAAGGAAAATTCTGTTATACAGTTTGAAGCACCGAGTGAAAAGGAATCAACACTCGATTATATTTTATGGGACCTTGCACAAAACGAATACCTTCGCGAATCGAGCGATCTCGCTGAATATATCCAGGAATCCCTGAGAAAATATACCACAATAGAAGACAGGGGGGTAAAACAGGCTAATTTTCATGTTATGAGAGAAATTTATATGCCTTCTGTATTGGTAGAGACAGCATTTATCTCGAATTTAGAAGAGGAAAAGTCTCTCAAGAAAGCGGGTTTCAGAAAGAAACTTGCCGAGGGTATTGCCGAAGGGATACTCAAATTTAAGAAGATGTATGAAAAGAAATTGAATAAATGATGGAAAAAGGATTATCTGAAAGACCAATTGGCATTTTTGACTCGGGCGTCGGAGGATTAACTGTTGTTAAGGAGGTAATGAAACTGCTTCCGAATGAAACAATTATCTATTTTGGAGATACAGCAAGGGTTCCATACGGAACAAAATCGAAAGAGACAATTACACTCTTTGCAGAGCAGGACACAAATTTTCTTCTAAAAAAGAATGTTAAAGCAATCGTCGTTGCTTGCAATTCAGTCTCATCGAACAGTCTTAAATTCCTCAAGAAGCATTTCACCCTTCCTATCATAGGAGTAATCGAACCCGGAGCCACCTTTGCCTGCAGGAAAACAAAAAATGGAAAGATAGCCGTTATAGGAACTGCAGCAACAATAGAAAGCGGCACGTACAAAAGGAGCATTAAAGAAAAATGCAGAGATGCGATTGTTTACAGTAAAAGTTGCCCCCTCTTTGTTCCTTTATCGGAAGAGGGATGGCTTGAGAAAGAAGCAACCTTCCTCATTGCAAAGGAGTATCTCTCTGAATTACTCGATAAGGGAATAGATACACTCGTTCTCGGCTGTACCCATTACCCTATACTCAAACAGATGCTTCAGAGAGTAGTAGGAAAAAAGGTTACCCTCATCGATTCAGCAAGCTATACGGCAATCGCATTAAAAGAAATGTTAGAAGAAAAAAAACTGTTGAGAAAAAGCAGAACAATTACCGAACCTCTTTTCTACCTGTCGGATATTCCGAGAAACTTTTCTGGAATCGGGGAACGGTTTCTCGGTAAAAAGATCAATAACATCTCCGTAGTGGATATAACCCAGCAATGAAAATACCAGTAAAAAGATTAAATAAACTCCTCTCTGATAAGATAATAAAAACGATTAGATTAATTGGAAAAATCTGCGGAGACAGGGGATTTTCCTGCTATCTGGTAGGAGGAACGGTTCGTGATTTAATACTCGGTGTCCCTCAACTTGATATCGATCTGGTCACAGAAGTAGAAATTTCATCTATTCTGAAAGGAATTCCAAAAAAATATAGCGTTAAAAGAAAAGAGAGCAGGTTTGGGACAGCAAAACTGGTTTTTGAAGAGGGTTTTTCCATTGATATTGCACAGACAAGAAAAGAAACATACCCCTATCCTGGAGCACTTCCATCGGTAGAAAAGAGTAACATAGAAGAGGATATAAAAAGAAGGGATTTTACAATCAATACCCTACTTATGGATATTGGAAAAGAGAACCTCGGTAAGATTTACGACCACCTTGGAGGCATAAAAGATATAGAAGATGGTGTCATCAGGGTTCTCCATGATAAAAGTTTTATAGACGACCCAACAAGAATCTTCCGCGCATTCAGGTTCAAGGAAAGGTTTTCATTGCGGTTTGCTCAAGAAACAAAAAAACTTTTATACAATGCTATAAAAATTAGTGCAATCAAAAATTTAACCCCTCAGAGAATAAGAAAAGAACTCTTTTTAATACTAAGGGAGAAGACATGGGGAAAAACCGTAATTAGTCTCTCTGAGAATAACATACTGAAACAACTCGGACTCAAGAAAGAACTCAAGAGTAAAACCCTTACTATGTTTGAAAAAATACTCGGTGGTATGAAAAAGATGAAAGGAAATCAGGAAATCGCAAAGCTCACCCTTATTACTGAAAACGAGAGTATAGAGGATATCGACAACTTCTCTCGTATAGTTGGATTAAAAAGAAAAGAGAAAGAACTGCTCTGTATCATAAGAAGAGAAGGAAAAAGAATATTCCAGAAACTGGCAAGGGGGGAAAACTCCCGTGCTGAAATATTTCAAATACTTCACCCTCTACCCCACGATGGACTCATCTATCTTTTAGGCAAAGGAAACATTAAAGTAAGAAGAAACATAATGCTTTACTTAGACGAATTAAAGGAAGTAAAAACAAAAATAGGTGGAAATGACCTGAAGAAACTTGGAATAAAGGAAGGACCGTTATATCAAAAAATTCTAAAAACCGTTCTCAACAAAAAAATCAATGGAGAATTAAAAACAAAAAGGGAAGAGATCGAATTTGCAAAGTATCTATACAAAAAAATTTGCAACAGGTGAGGCTTCACATAATTGCTATTTTATTTTTATCAAATATACATCAGAAAGACCGCTACCAAACGAAGAGGTTTCTCCTGCGATAATATATCCACCATCAGATGTTTCCACAACTGAATAACCTTTGTCAGCCTTGTCTCCTCCATAGGTGCTACTACAAATAAGTTCACCATCTCTTGTAGTTTCCGTAAGATAAACGTCTGCAATAGGATCATAATTACTGTAGTTCTGAGTCAACCCTACTATTATATACCCTCCATTAGGGGTTTCACATATTGAATATCCCATATCATAAAAAGTCGTACCATAAGTTTTTGCCCATAAGGAATCCCCATTTGCATCTGTTTTTATAAGATATACATCTGACTGACCTTCTCCAAATGAACTGGTATATCCTGCAATAATAAATTCACCATCTAAACTTTGCTGGACAGAAATCCCAATATCATCATATTCTCCACCATAAGTTTTTGCCCATAAGGAGTCTCCATTTGCATCTGTTTTTATAAGATATACATCTTCTTCCCCTGAGCCAAAGGACTCTGTGTATCCTACTATTATGAAGCAACCATCAGAAGTTTTTTGGACGGTTTGAGCCCTATCATTGTCTGTCCCTCCATAAGTCTTTTCCCATAGAAGATTTCCATTTATATCCGTTTTTATGAGATATATATCAGAAGTAGAATTGGAACTAAATGACTCTGTATATCCTGCGATAATGAACCCTTCATCCGGTACCTGCAGAACAGATAACCCCCTATCTGTTTCACTTCCCCCATAAGTTTTTGCCCATAAGGAATCCCCATTTGCATCTGTTTTTATAAGATATACATCCTTCCCTCCGGAACCAAAGGACTCTGCGTATCCTGTTATTATGAAGCAACCATCAGAAGTTTGCTGGACAGAAATCCCAGCATCATCATATTCTCCCCCATAAGTTTTTGCCCATAAGGAGTCTCCATTTGCATCTGTTTTTATAAGATATACATCTTCTTCCCCGGAGCCAAAGGACTCTGTCAATCCTGCGATAATGTAGCCATTTCCATAAGTTTTTTGAATAGATACACCCAAATCATTGTTGCTCCCTCCGTATGTTTTTTCCCAAATAACATTATGTGACGGAATGGAAGGAGGGGTAAGCTTATGACAGGAGAGAACTGTTAGAAAACCTATTGATATCAATATAATAAAATATTTAAAATAGTTTTTCATTGAAATGCCCCCTAAATTAACACCTGCTTATCCAATTTCTTTTATGCCTTTTTAATAAAAATATGCCATATCCCTTTCTTTTCAGATATCTTTATGAGTCTATTTCCCGATGATTCAATGGCTATGGGAATCTCCTTTTTTGAAGGCTCATGTGTTCCTATTATTTCAATTATCTCACCGCTTTTTGAACTATTCAATGCCTTTCTTGTTTCGAGCAGTGGAATGGGACATATCTCTCCAATAACATCGATGGTTATATCGGGTTTTCCTTCCTTATTTTTCTTCAAATTTTATCACTACCTTTTTTATATCCCATAGGGTTTCAAGTCTTTCCCTTACCTCTTGCTCTATATTGTTGGCAAACTGGTGCTCCCTGGGAAGGTCGATAAATACCCCTAATAGACCATTCTTAATATCTACAGCCTTCACAATATCTGTTTTTACTATGTCGCGACCGAGAATGGGGTTCATCACATGTTTCAACCTTTTCAGAACAATCTCCTTTGTTGTTTTTACTTTTTTCTTGATAAGACCGTGCTTTTCCTCATAATTTTCTATGGCAGCTCTCAGGACATCTACTGCAAGGACAGAACAATGAATCTTCACAGGAGGTAAACCTCCAAGTTCATCTGCTGCATTGTCCCATGTTATCTTTTTTGCCTCCTCAATCGTTTTCCCTTTCGCCATTTCTGTAATTATTGAAGCCGTTGCAATATTGGATGCACATCCATAGGATTCAAACTTAATATCCGTTATCCTTTTTGTCTTCTTATCCACTCTTAAATAGAGTGTTACCATATCTCCACAGGCTGGCGAACCTTCTGTTGCTCTTGCATCAGGATTTTTTATTCTCCCTACATTCTTAGGATGTTTGAAATATTCAAGAACCTTTTCACTGTATGGAAACGGCATCTTTTCTCCTTATTTATCGGGTGTTATGGGACTAATCTTCCTCAGCTTCTTCACTACATCGCAAGCCGCATCGATAGTGTAATCAATCTCCTCTTCTGTATTAAATCGAGAGAAGCTGAACCTTATCGAACCATGTGCCTCCTCATGCGATAAGCCCATCGCGGTGAGGATATAGCTTGGTTCAAGCGAACGACTGAAACAGGCAGAACCTGTCAATACGGCAATGCCCCTCATATCGAGATGAAGCAGCACAGATTCCCCTTCTATAAACCTGAATGTAAGATTAAGTATAGTAGGGATACCCCCCTTAATGCTACCGTTTAATCTAACTGCGTCGAGTCGCTTTTTAATTCCATCGAATAATCTCTCCTTCAGTTGAGCAATATAACCTATCTCATCGGGTTCAATCAACTCAACCGCCTTTGCAAAACCAATAATACCCGGGATGTTTTCTGTCCCCGCTCTTCTGTTGAACTCATTGAAACCGCCCTCCATCCATTTTGCCATATCTATCCCATCCCTTACATAAAGGGCTCCTACACCTTTTGGACCGTGTATCTTATGTGCAGTTAGGGATAATAAATCTATGTTATATCTTCTTACATCTATAGGAATCCTCCCGAAACTTAACGCTGCATCCGTATGGAAAAGAACATTTTTCGCTTTACATATTTTTCCAAAGGATTCGATATCCTGAATGGTTCCTGTCTCCTGATTCACATGCTGAACGGAAACAAGGATGGTCTCCTTTCTTATAGCCCGTTTCAACGCTTCCGGTGAAACAAATCCTTCACTTGTTACAGGAAGTTTTGTTACCTCGAACCCCTCTTTCTCAAGTGATTTCAAGGATTCTATAATACTACGGTGCTCGACAGCAGTCGTAATAATATGATTACCCTTGCTCTTTTGAGCCCGTGCAATTCCTTTGAGTGCATGGTTATTCGCTTCGGTTGCACCGGATGTAAATATCACCTCTTCTTGCTCTGCTTCCATCCTCTCTGCAATAATCCTGCGCGCATTGTCGAGTGATTCCTTTGCCTCAATCCCAGGAGAATGACTGAACTGGGATGAAGCAACAGCATACCTATCGGTAAAAAAGGGAAGCATTGCATCCACTACCCTTTCATCACACTTTGTTGTTGCGGCATTATCAAGATAGACTCTCTCTATTCTCATATACATAATATAATAAACTATACAAAATTTGTCAAGTTTAAACGGTAAAAACTCTGCTCCAGTCAATATGGAATGGATTACTCGGACCTGTCCTGACTCTGAACCTGAACCCTTCGCTCTGCTTGAGGGTAAACGTAGTGAAGAGAAAGAGGAAGGAATGACACTCTATCGTCTAAATCCCGTTACAGTTTTTCCTTGACAAACCTGTGAAAAGAGGGTAATCTTTTTAGAAAAGAAGAGAATGAAGTGAATATTGGAAGAATACAAAATACCCTTTTTGAATAAAAGGTTCGAGAAGATAAAGAATGTTTGAGAATATTACTACAAGATTCGGAGAAATCTTCAGGGGCTTTAGAAAAAAGGGGAAGCTATCGAGCAGGGATATAGAAAAAGGGCTTAAGGATATAAGACTTGCCCTACTCGAGGCAGATGTAAATTACAAGGTTGTAAAGATTTTTATAGAAAGATTAAAAAAATCTGCTTCAGGTGAAAGGGTGTTAAAAAGTTTTACCCCAGGGGAGACCCTTCTAAGGATTGTATACGAGGAACTGAGTGATCTCCTTTCAACAAAAGAAAAAATAGAAATAAAAACGGATGGCAAGCCCGGTATTATCATGCTCATCGGGTTACAGGGCTCTGGTAAAACCACAACTGCCGTAAAACTCGCATATTCCCTGATGAAAAAAGGGGGAAATCCCCTTCTCGTTCCCTGTGACCTAAAGCGACCAGCAGCAGTGGAGCAGTTGAGGATTATGGCAGAGCAGAATAAACTAACTTTCTATGAAATAAAAGAAAAGAAAATAGAGAGTATTGGACTCAATAGTGTTGCTTTTGCAAGAAAAGAGGGATTAAGCCCTGTTATTCTCGATACTGCAGGCAGATTGCATATAGATGAGGTAATGCTCGAGGAACTTGTAAATCTGAAGAAACTTCTATCGCCAAAGGAAGTTCTACTTGTGCTCGATGCAATGACAGGTCAGGATGCAGTAAATATAGGGGTGGAATTTCAGAAAAAGGTCGATTTCGATGGAATCATCCTCTCTA
>Ga0209121_10000624_pt1 | contig 37128 bp, 52 predicted proteins | sample Cruoilmetagenom3_FD_187292 | JGI IMG/M metagenome (GOLD analysis project Ga0209121, IMG submission 187292) | Oil polluted marine microbial communities from Coal Oil Point, Santa Barbara, California, USA - Sample 3 (SPAdes) (version 2) | ecosystem: Environmental > Aquatic > Marine > Oil seeps ... | reverse complement strand
AGGTGTTGACTATACAATTACCCTTATTAGACATAGTACACCAAGTTTTCTCCGGGTTTGTTTTGTATAACTTATCTGGTTCTATAGGTCCTATGTCCCAATTTGTAGGGGACAGCTCTATTTCTATGACTGCCTGTGTGGTCATACTGATGGTGATAGTTCCGGTGCTGCTCTCCTGAGCTGATACAGGCAGCAAGGGTGTCAAAGCCAGGATAACGACTAAGATAACACTCGAAACTCGTTTGTTCACTATTCTCACTCCTCCCGGCTTGCCTGGGGGCTTGGTAACTATAATGGTAGTTTGCTGACCTATACGAAGTCAATAGGTAAAAATTTCTCAGGCGTATTGTATAGCTGGATGATATTCCCTGGATTTCAAAACAGCTTGGCAGAAGCTGATTTTGGGAAGTGATATAATCTTCTTTCAGTGAAACAAAGAATTGCGGAAATCCTTCTAAATTATACAAAAAGGAAAAGTACCAGTAAGAATCTTAAACCTTCTGCAGTGCTTGTCCCTTTGTTTTGTAGAGAAGGGCAGTACTATATTTTATTTACCCAGAGGAGCAACGAGGTAGAATTTCATAAGGGTGAAGTTTGTTTTCCCGGAGGGACCTTCCAGCCAGGTGATATCAGTCTTCTCCAGACCGCTCTAAGGGAAAGTGAAGAAGAAATAGGATTAAAATCCGAGGATGTGGAGATTCTGGGGGAGCTGGATGATGCCATAACCGTCACCAGTGGCTATGTTATTTCGCCTTATGTTGCTTCTATACCCCACCCATATCTTTTTAAGGTTAATCCTGGAGAGATCAAGCAAATTATCTCGGTTCCGTTATCGGCTATGATGGAGGAGGTTAGTTTCAGGCGGGGTGAGGATATGCAGACCATTGAGGGCGAAACCATACCTGTTTATTACTATGAATATAAAGGGCATATCATCTGGGGGGCTACAGCCAGGATTTTGAAGCAATTCATAGATTTGCTAAGGGATGAGAGTGGGGCCCTGTGTTAATTATTTCTTCTCCTTGGCTTTAACTTTGATTGTTTTGGGCTTAGCCTCCTCGGTCCTCTAGGTTGATAGTAATTGCAATGAAGGTTAACAACTCAGACTAACAATATTAATAATATTGACGAACAAAGCTAATCATATTATAATAGAGTGCTAGGAAAAATTGTTGGAATATGAGCATGACAGGCAAGAACTATTATCAGATACTGGGTGTAAAGAAAAACGCTACCACTAAGGAAATAAAGCGGGCTTATCGCGGTTTAGCTCGCAAATATCATCCTGACCTCAATCCTGGAGATAAATCGTCTGAAGAAAAGTTCAAAGAGATAAATGAGGCTTATGAGGTTCTCTCTGACTCTGCTAAGCGCCAAAAATATGACCGCTTTGGAGACCATTGGCAACACGCTGAGCAGTTTGTCAGGCCAGAACAAGGTGGTATAAAGTGGGATTTCGGTCAGGAAGGTAGGGTCTTTGAATCCAGCGATTTCAACAACATTTTTGGTGACCTGTTTGGTGATCTTGGCAACGGCTTCAGGGCTCGGCAGTACACCAGACGTGGTCAAGATTCATCTTACCCTGTCGAGGTTACCCTGGAGGAGGCTTACCATGGATGCCAGCGTAAACTTCAGCTTCAGGAGGATAATCCCTGCCCCGCTTGTGGTGGAACAGGCAGGGTTGGCAGGCGAGCCTGCACAATGTGCAATGGCTCAGGTAAGGTAGCGAATCTGAAGAGGCTTGAGGTTAAAATACCACCGGGGGTTAAAGATGGCTCAAAAATCCGCATAGCAGGGCAGGGCGAGATTGGTTATGCCGGTGGGACTAAAGGTGACCTCTATCTGGTGGTCGAAGTTTTGCCTAACCAGAGCTTTGAGCGTAAGGAGGATGACCTTTACATTGAGATACCCGTGCCTTTGATTGCTGCTATGCTTGGTGGTGAGGTGCAGGTGCCGACTCTGGATGGCAAGTTGTCTCTCAAGATACCGGCGGGGACTCAGAATGGTAAAGTTTTCCGCTTAAGGGGTAAAGGCATGCCTCGCCTGAATGACTCGAGCTATGGTAATATGTTTGCCAGGGTAAAGGTCGTTCTGCCCACAAATCTAACAGTAGAGGAGAAACAGCTATTTGAGAGATTACGGTCACTCAGAAAAGCGAGGTGATGAAATGGCTTCAAATTCAGAACCGCGGTATGTTATAAGCATTGCTGCCAGGATGGTGGGTATTGAAGCTTATACCTTGCGTTACTATGAGAGACTTGGATTAGTGCAGCCGTGTCGTTCGAAGGGTAACATACGCCTTTATTCTCAGGATGACATTGACCAGTTGCATTATATTAAGACGCTCATGGGTGATTTGGGGGTTAACATGGCTGGGGTAGAGGTTACCCTGCGTTTGATGCAGAGGATGCAGGAGATGCAACATAAACTGGAGGAAATGGAGGATACCATCGAGCGACTTATGGGGGTGGAAAGTGATGAGGAGTCTGATATAGAATGGAAGGAGTTATAGAATTATGACACCGGAGAAATTTACAGAACAAGCCCAGGAGGTCTTAGCGGCATCTCAGGAACTGGTTCGTCGCTATCGCCATAATCAGTGGGATGTGGAGCATATACTGTTAGCTTTACTGGAACAGCAGGGAGGGGTAACTCAAGACATATTACGAGAGTTGGGTGTAGATGTTGAGGTGGTGAAAAAGCGAGTGGAGGCAACGCTAGGAGCTTTTCCCAAGGTTGCTTACGAAGCGACGCAAATTTATGCTACTCCTCGAGTACCCCGTATTATGCAGAACGCTCGTCAGGAAGCTGACAGGCTTAAGGATGATTTCGTCAGCACTGAGCATCTATTCATTGCCATTGCTGGTGAAACTAAAGGCGAGGCAGCGGCAATTTTAGCTGAATCTGGCATCGACCAGGAGAAAATTTATCAAGCCCTGCGCAAAATTCGCGGAGCCCACCGTGTTACCGATCAACATGCGGAAAGCAAGTATCGCTCTCTGGAAAAATATGGGCATGACCTTACCGAGCTAGCTCGTCAAAATAAGCTGGACCCTGTGATTGGTCGGGAGGAGGAAGTCAAACGTGTTATACAGATACTCTCACGGCGCACTAAGAATAACCCTGTACTTATCGGCGATGCCGGTGTAGGTAAGACAGCTATCGCCGAAGGATTAGCTGAGAAGATTGTAGATGGAGACATTCCTGAATCTCTGAAAGAAAAAAGGGTGGTCGCCCTGGATATGGGTGCATTAGTGGCAGGGAGCAAATTCCGGGGTGAATTTGAGGAGAGATTAAAGGCCGTCATGGATGAAATCCGCCAGGCTAGCGGTGAGGTCATCCTGTTTATAGATGAGCTACATACTGTGGTGGGTGCAGGAGCTGCCGAGGGAGCAGTCGATGCCAGCAATATGCTTAAGCCAGCGCTGGCTCGAGGCGACCTTCAGTGTATTGGAGCTACTACACTTGATGAATATAGAAGGCGTATTGAAAAAGATGCGGCGCTGGCCAGGCGTTTCCAGCCAGTCTACGTTAATGAACCCAGCGTTGATACTACTATAGAGATGCTCAGGGGCCTTCGCCCCAGATATGAAGCCCATCATAAGATTAAAATAGATGATTCAGCTCTGGTGGCTGCTGCCAAGATGGGTCAGCGTTATATATCGGATAGATTCCTGCCTGATAAGGCAGTTGACTTGATTGACGAAGCGGCTAGCAAACTACGCATTGATATGGAAAGTGCCCCGGAGGAGGTTAAAAAACTGGACCGAGAGATAAAGCACTTGCGCGATAAAGAAGAAGCTGCTTCACAACAGGGAGACTACCAAAAGGCAGCAGAGCTGAAGGCAGAAAGGTTGAGGTTAGAACAAGAGTGCAACAATGCCAGGCTTCGGTGGCAGCAGGAAAGGAAGATTGACGATGTGGTTGATGAGCAGGATGTTGCTCAGCTAATCTCCCAGTGGACCGGGATACCCAGCTCACAAATGCTTGAAGCTGAAAGTGACAAGTTGGTACATATGGAGGAGAGGCTTCACCACAGGATAGTGGATCAGGAGGAAGCGGTGGTGGCTGTCGCTGAGGCTATCCGTCGAGGCAGGGCAGGGCTTAAGGACCCCAGGCGTCCTATTGGCAGTTTTATTTTCCTGGGCCCTACTGGAGTGGGCAAAACGGAACTGGCTCGAGCTTTAGCGCAATTTCTATTTGGTGATGAGAATTCCATGGTGAGATTGGACATGTCGGAGTATATGGAAAAACACACCGTATCTCGACTTATTGGTGCACCGCCCGGCTACGTGGGATATGAGGAAGGCGGTCAATTGACCGAGGCGGTCAGGCGTCGTCCTTATAGGGTTATTCTGCTAGATGAGGTAGAGAAGGCGCATCCTGATGTGTTCAACGTACTGCTGCAATTGCTGGAAGATGGCAGGCTTACCGATGGGCATGGCCGGACTGTAGATTTCAAGAACACGGTAATAATTATGACCAGTAATCTGGGCACTGAGGAATTCCAGCACCAGGCCATTGGCTTTGGACACAGGGATGAGGCTGATGAAGAAAGGATGAGGAAGAATATAGAAAATGATTTAAAAAAGACTTTTCGCCCCGAGTTGCTTAATAGAATAGATGATGTCATCATATTTCACCCTCTTACTGAGGAGCATTTGAGGGATATTGTTGAGTTGCTCATTCAAGAGGTAGAGAAGCGTTTGGCTGAACGGAATATCAAGCTTAAGATTAGCTCTGAGGCTAAAGCCTGGCTGGTAAAGAAAGGCTATGACCCGATATATGGTGCCCGCCCCTTGCGTCGGGCCATACAGCGTTATACAGAAAATCCAATATCAACCAGAATATTGAAGGGTGAATTTAAGGAAGGGGATACTGTAGTTATTAATGCTGGTGAGGAGGGCTTAAGCTTCAGCACGCTGTAAAAACTAACGATGGGATATAATACCGGACTGTGAAATTCAAACCCACTAGGCGGGAGGCCCTTGTAGGGGGCTTATCCCTATTAGTTACTATAACGCTCTGTATTCTTATTATTCAGCATCGAGGCTACCTGGGGGAGATAAGGAGCTGGGGTTATCTTGGTTGCTTTATTCTTAACATGCTCGCTAGCGGGACTCTAGCTATCCCAGGACTTGGCATCTTTGTAACGTTTACTTTAGGCGGCGTGTTAAATCCTGCCATAGTCGGCCTCATAGCTGGAATTGGCGAAGCTACAGGTGCTGCCGGTGCTTATTTCACTGGCTATGGTGGCAGGACCTTATTCCAGGACAGAATGCAAGAAAGCAATGGTGCTCTTTACACTCGCTTTAGTAACATATTACAGCGCCATGGCTCCAAAACTGTTTTCATCATGGCATCTATTGTCAATCCCTTTTACTATCCCTTCGCTGTATTTATGGGCATGCTTCGCTTTGGTCCCAGCAAATTTTTCCTTATGACCTGGGCTGGAAGGACAATCAAAAATATGGTTCTGGCTTATATTGGATACTTTGGATTGCGGACTGTATTACAGTGGCTGGGTTTGAGCTTTTGATTTGAGCTTCTTCTCTCCTTTTGCTATATTTAGTAGTTGGGGCTGTAGCTCAATCGGGAGAGCATTTGACTGGCAGTCAAAAGGTAGTGGGTTCGAATCCCATCAGCTCCACCAAAGGTCTCAATAGGTAGAACGACCACTTGTTTCTTTGATGGCATACCTTGTGGGATCGGCAGGTTATATTATATTGTGACCTGCTTTTTATTGACCTCTATTCGCTTTGTGAATGAGCGTAAGAAAGTATTCTTCTCGATGAAGTCAGCTCTTTCGAGGAGGGTTCGCAAGTCCTGGGCATAGACTCTTACCATGGTCTTGCTTAAATAGTCCTGTCTGGTTCTTAGCTCACTGATGATAGTTGAAAAATCGTCCAGCTTCTGCTTCAGCATGTATGGTGCTGACAACGCTTGCAGCAATAGGCTTGGTGGGGGATATCGATTCCACAAACCTGACATACTTTAGAACTCTTTATTGGATATATGTTTTACTCTTGCGGTGAAGTAAATAGTTACCACGAAAATCTGAGGTCGTGACATTATCCCTTTGGTTATCCTATAATTATGGTTAGCAAATGGAGGGTTGAGAGATATGCCAGGTGAAACTAACATGTCATACCCGTCACAATATGAAGCCGATGTGCTGACCGAAAATGAGCAGATGAGGAGTGCTATCAGTGATTACGGATCCTACATTGCTAGTGAACTTGAGACAGGCGTATATTATGTTACCTTTCCTTCAGCCTGGACGTGAGGGGTAATGAAGCAGGAGGAAAGGAGAGAGTTTATTTCAACAATAGCCTCGCTTCGCTCTATCTTATCCCCGAGCTCGGTGGCAGTAATAGGGGCTGCCAGGCATCGGGGCACGATTGGTCAATTACTTCTCCAGTGCATATTACAGGGTGGCTTTTCCGGGACGGTTTACCCGGTAAATCCTAACGCCCAATCAGTGATTTCAGTAAAGGCCTACCCTTCGATACTTGATGTTCCTGGCAATGTTGATCTTGCGATTATCGCTGTGCCTGCCTTAGTGGTGGCTAAGGTGGCTGATGAGTGTGGACGCAAGGGAGTGCGTGCCTTAATTGTGATCTCAGATGGGTTTAAGGAGAGAGGGGACGAAGGAGCATCAAGGGAGAGAGAGTTAGTGGATATTACTTTAGGTCATGGAATGCGGCTCGTAGGGCCAAACTGTATGGGGGTTATCAATACCGACCCCGCAGTATCGTTGAATGCTACATTCTCACCAATCTACCCGCCGCAAGGCAATGTTGCTTTTCTCTCCCAGAGTGGAGCAATGGGATTGACTATCCTGGAATATGCCAATAGCCTTAACATGGGCATTTCCACCTTTGTTAGTGTAGGTAATCGTGCTGATGTCTCCTCTAATGATCTTCTGCAATATTGGGAGCAGGACTCGGCAACTAAGGTTATTCTGCTGTATCTGGAGTCCTTTGGTAATCCGCGTAAGTTTAGCCGTATTGCCAGGAGAGTATCTGCAAAGAAACCGATTGTGGCTGTTAAGAGCGGCAGCACTCAGGCTGGTTCGCGTGCCGCCTCGTCGCATACTGGTGCTCTGGCTTCTTCGGATGTAGCATCTGATGTGCTCTTTCACGATGCTGGCATCATCAGGGTGAATGCCATGGAAGAGCTTTTTGATGTGGCTACATTGCTCTCCACCCAACCGCTACCCAGAGGTAAGAGGCTGGTCTTAGTAACTAATGGGGGTGGCCCTGGCATAATAGCCGCTGACGCTGCGGTGCACAATGGGTTGCTGCTGCCAGAACTTTCCCAGGAGACTGTCAACAGGCTCAGAACTGTCATCAAACGGGATATTCGTCTTAATAATCCTGTTGACACAACTGCCGGTGCCACTGCAGAGGAGTTTGAGGGGATATTAAAGGTACTCGCCAGTGATAAAGATAATGATGCCGTCCTCGCCATATTCATACCGCCAGTGGTTGCTGGCACGGAAGCTATGGAAGATGCCACACGGCGTGTGGCTCCTATTTTCTGGCGACATGGGAAACCGCTATTGGCCTGTTTTCTGGGTCACAGAGGCTTTAAAGCAAAGTTAGGCTATAGTGGCAAGTTTGTGCCATGTTATCCCTTTCCTGAGGAGGCTGTCTCGGCGCTGGCTAAGGCAGCCGAGTATGCAGAACTGCGTGGTAAGCCAAAGGGGATGATTCCCAAGATTCGTGGTATAAAGCGTGCAAGGGCGAGGAGAATAATTGAGCTGGCGATGACCAGGAGTGTCGAGAGACCACTCTGGCTTTCAGCAAAGGAGATAGCTGAATTGCTAGGCTGCTATGGCATACGCCTTGTTGAGACACTGGTGGCAAAAACGGCAACTGAGGCAGTTGCTGCAGCTTTGAAGATTGGTTTTCCTGTTGCCATAAAGCTTGCCTCTTCTACTATTGTGCACAAGACTGATGTCGGTGGGGTGGTACTTGACGTCAACTCTGAAAGTGAGGTGAAGCAGGCCTTTGATAATTTCAAGACCAGGCTTGCCAGGATTGGTCGCCAGCGAGAGATGGAGGGGGTTACTGTGCAACGGATGGTCAAGGGAGGGATAGAAACTATTGTAGGAGTGACTCAGGACCCAACGTTCGGACCACTCATAATGTTTGGAGCGGGGGGGATATATGCTGAGCTGATTAAGGATGTGGCCGTCAAACTGCACCCGCTCACTGATTTGGATGCCAGGGAGCTGGTTAGCTCTATCAAGATGGCGAAGCTGTTTGAAGGGTATAGAGGTTCCCCATCCTGTGACACACAAGCTCTGGAGGATCTGCTGCTCAGACTGTCGGCATTGGTTGAAGATATGCCAGAGCTTACTGAGCTGGACTTGAACCCTGTCAAGGTGATGCCACAAGGGGAGGGTTACTGGGTGGTGGACGCCAGGATTATGGTGGGATAACCGCCGCAAACAGGACTGACCATGAAGATTGCTGTATCATCGGATAGCGCGAACTTAGAAGCTAAAGTAGCGCATAAGTTTGGAAATTCAAAGTACCTGGTGATTGTTGACCTGGAAAGTGGAGACTCTGAGGCAGTGCCAAACCCTGGTGCCTCAGCACAACGTGGTGCTGGTATGCAAGCTGTTGTCCTTGCTGTCAGCAAAGATGTTGAAGCAGTTTTGACGGGATATTGTAGTCCAGCAGCGAGGAGTCATCTCACAGTCAATGGCATAGAAGTTATTTCCGATCTCAGTGGCACAATAGGCGAAGTTGTGGGAAGGTATAAGAAGGGTGATTTCCGCAAGTATAAGGGAGTTGAGCTGGAACATAGGCCAAGATGGAGTAAGATTGATAAGGCAATCCTCAGCTATGCAATCAGGTCTTCTGCCAAGCAGTTCGCTAACCTGCTACCCATACTGGTAGGTGTCGTGCTACTCATGGGGTTGTTTAATGCCTTCGTTCCCAGACATATACTGGTCTCCATCTTCTCAGGTAACCCGGCATTAGATATCCTCTGGGGGGCGTGCTCTGGTAGCATTATCGCCGGAAATCCAATCAATAGCTATGTAATCGGGAGAGAGTTACTAACAAGTGGTGTCAGCCTGTTCGCTGTGACTGCTTTTATGGTCGCATGGGTAACTGTGGGACTGGTGCAATTACCGGCTGAGATAGCGGCTCTAGGTAAGAGATTTGCACTGGTCAGAAACGCAGTATCCTTTGTTTTGTCTCTAGGTGTAGCTACTCTTACAGTGTTAGTTTTCAATTTCTTTATGGGGTGAGCTTATTGAGGAAGAATAATCCACAGACTTTGACCTGGCAACGCCGTGCCATGCGGGTGCTGACCTTTCCCATTTCAGTGCTAGCCATTTATGGGATCTTATATGTTATTAAACCAGATAAGGTTTCTATTGCACTCAAAGGTGCTGGTAACATCTTTATCACAATAATGGTGCCACTTAGCTTGGTCTTTGTCCTAATGCTAGCCTTGAATCTTTTCTTAAAGCCAGCACAGATTGTAAAGTTTCTTGGTAGAGGAGCTGGTATCAAGGGTGTCATACTCTCAGCGACAGCAGGAATTATCTCAAGCGGCCCCATTTATGCTTGGTATCCTCTGCTCAAAGACCTGCGGGAGAAAGGAGCTGGGGTCTCCTTCATGGCTATTTTTCTGGGCAATAGGGCTATTAAACCGCCCCTCCTGCCTATAATGATTTCATACTTCGGTTGGGTATATGTACTAATATTGACTATATTTACTATCCTGGCCTCTATCTTTGCTGGTTATGCTGTAGGTGCTCTAGCAAAAGAAAGTAACAGCGGCGATGGCTATAAAGTTCAACAAAAGGATATATAAGAGCTGGAGAGACTTTTTTGCCGATGTGAGTTTCCTGGCAAGGAAGAGAAAGCTCATCAGGCGGGTAACAAGGGGAGGCTTGCTATCATCCGATTTCAGGGAAAGGCTGATGCTCGCTGCTACTGCAGTGTATGGGTGTCGCTACTGCTCTTATTTGCATACCAGAGAAGCCTTGAAAAGCGGGCTTCCTAAAGAAGAGGTTGTCAGGCTTCTTACCCATAGTATTGAGAGCTGTCCTGAAGAAGAAGTGGTTGCCCTTTTCTATGCTCAGCACTGGGCGGAGTCCAATGCTCAGCCGGAAGCTGATGCTGTTCAAAGGCTCGAACAAATCTATGGGAGCGAAAAGGCGGAAGCAATAAACCTGGTGCTGCGTATGATACAGCTCGGTAACCTTGCAGGTAACTCATGCGACTACTTACTATACAGGATATCCTTTGGCAGGTGGGGAAGGTAGGTCCCAACGACGTGTTGATTTGTGTTATTGAGGAATGATCATATCTCCAACAAGTTGATTAGATAATTATGGTCCAAATAAACTATTGTGTGTAAACTCATATCATAAGTAACTTTTAATAACACAGCTCACTATGGAAATGTGAGAATATAGGCAATATTAGCTACTTTGGATTCTCACATGCTAACTCTTTGCAGCAACAAAATTGATACGAGGGCTTTGATTTATCAAATTATACGATATATCATATATATAAGGGCGAGGATTAATATCTGACATCTATGGTCTGTAGCCAGTGAGAGCTATAACAAGGCAGTAAAAAGAGGGGTAGGGAAGTTCAAGAAAATTACTGGTGGCAGGCCCAATCGGGTACAATATAAGTTAAAGGAGGTGGTTGGAATGGCAGAAAACAAGTCAGATTTCGAGGAAAAATCAACCGGCATAGTAAAGATCGAGGAAATGAGCCTGGAAGAATCACAACTGGCGGAACAGTTATATAACAGCGCAGGATTAGACCCCGTGGTTGATGCAGGGCTGAAAGACTACAGTAAACGCTTTCAGAAAGAGGACAAGCTGATTAGCAAGCTGATTGGCCCACGGGGGAGCGATATAAGGGGCTATGGGGAAGCTGTGGCCAGGAGGGTCGCCTTTGCAATATACACCCTGCTGAACAAGCAGTATGGCGGGAAGGTAGGAGACTTGAGGTCGTACATAATGACACTGGAGGATGACCGTGATCGGGCAAACGTGAAGTATGACGAGCTTATGGGAAGGGTGGTTGGAATACTGGGAGAAGAGTATAAGGAGCTGAGAACCGATTCCAATGTATTTATGGAAAAGCTAACCACGGTGCTGGGAGAGGACCTCAAGGAGTCAAAGATCGACCAAAAGGCTCTTGCAGAGAGATTGGCCGACATAGATGGGCTAAGGTCACAAGTAAAAAACCTGGAGAAGGAAAAGGAACAACTAAAGGAAAAATATGAATCGCAAATAGCCGGGCTGGATTCCAGAATAAAGGGACTGGAATCGGAAAAAACAGCTTTATCAGGTGACCTGGCACAGTTGAGAGAAGACCATGACCGACTGAAAACAGCGATAGCAACGCTGGCCGAATCAATCCCCGATGAAGAAACGGGGAAAAGCCTGGGGGAGGAGCTGTACAGCTTTCTCCTTAAGGACTCAAAAGTCCCGCACATGGTAATAGAGGGCGTGGGAAAATTCATTGACTTCAAAAAATACCTGGCAGTATCCGTCAATAGAGGCGCTGGAGAAGTACGAAAACGCATAGAAGAAATACTGGGGACAACTCGATAGAAAATCAAGAAATTTTCTGATTGTTAATCGAGCCTTATTACTATCCTGGCAAGGCAAGCAAACTGTTTCTCTAAATCGCCGAAACACATGGCGCAGGTCATTAACATACTCTCTAAGTAGCTGCTCTCCTTTTATCAAGCTTCATATTTTGTTCCGCCTAAGACTTTAAAGGGACAATATAAATTACGATGATAATATACAATCTAATTATTGTTGCTGCCAGGGATAATTAGTCCATCCTCCAGCCAGATTACCCGGTCCACATATTTCTCATCCTCTGGCTCATGGGTTACCATAACGATTGTTTGCCCCAGGTCTTTATTCAACTTTTGGAATAACTCCAGAACAACTTTTGCTGAGGTCACATCGAGGCTTGCTGTTGGCTCATCGGCGAGTAATGTCCTGGGCTCATTAATCAGAGCACGAGCGATGGCTACTCTCTGCTGTTCACCACCGGACACTTCACCGGGATAATGGGTTAGCCTTTTCCCCAGGCCAACAATTCCCAGCATTGCAGCGGCACGTTTCTTATAATCACTGGGGTGAGTGGAACATAGAGCTGGCAGGTAAACATTCTCCCAAATGCTCAATTCACCAAGCAGCGAATACTCCTGGAAAACATAGCCCAGCCTTCCCAGGCGGAACCTGGCTCTTTCCCTCTCGCTCAATTTCAATACATCCGTATCCTCGATATAAATCTCTCCGCACGTCGGCATATCCAGGAGCCCCAGCAGGTGCAGCAGCGTAGATTTACCTGAGCCGCTTCTGCCCATAATGGCTACAAATTCACCAGAATTGATTGCCAGGTCGATACCCTTCAATGCTGAGGTGGCAGCCAGCCCCCGCCCATAAATCTTGTGTAAATTTCGCGCTATAATCATGGAAATCAAGTCCCCCAGATAACTTTAATGATGCTCTGTTTCATAATAGCCCATGCGGGAATAACGCCTGCCAGGATGGCGGCTAGAATTAGACCTGCGGTAGAGCTTCCCATCGTCAGCGGTTGTACGGTCAAACTCACTAGACCTATTGGCAAGTCGAGCGGGTTGTTAATGAAATAAGGTAGAAGCAAGAAACGGACTACAATCCACCCGAGGGCTATACCGGAGCCCGCATAAAATAAAGCCTGGACAAGGTAAGAACCAATTATAGTCCCCTGGGCAATACCAATGGCGCGCATGATGCCGATCTGCCGCTTCCTGTTTATTACATTGATATAAATCACGATAAACATCACGATAGTAGCTACTATTAGGCCAACACCATTAATTAGTGAGCCGATGATTTCAAAGGTTGATATTGTACTTCGCATAGCACCGCCATATTCACTCCAGCTTCTGATTTCTCCCTTGATACCCATATCTCTGAATTCCGCAATAAGTATGTTCTCATCAATGTTGGGCTCGGACCGGATTAGAATCTGGCTAGCTCTGTCGTAAAAGATATTCCGTCCCAGCACTGATGCCATCTCTTTTTGAGTAACAAATGCCACAAGGTCAGCTTGCAGCTCCCGAGCGCGAAAGATTCCTTTAACTGTATATTCCCGCTGGATATTATCAGGATAGGTCAGGCGTACTTTGTCGCCTGCTTTTACTCCGCCCAAGGTGAGAAATGCTTCAGTTTGTGTAATGTCACCACCAGCTATCTCCACACCCAGAACAATTTCATCACGGTCATCTTCAGTGAGGTAACTACCTTCAATCATCTGGTTATGAATGGTAGTGACATTGGCTTCCTGTTCGGGGTTGATGCCAATGACTTTCCAGGTACCGCTTTTACCCTTATCTGTCTGTGTCTGTTTCTCTTTCCACTGATACTCAAAGAAGGCACTGCTGTCGAGGTGAGTTGAGGCTCCAGCTACGCCCGGGGCCTGTTCTATCTGCTTTTGTACCTGACTAACGTGGTCGATGTAATAATCATCATCCTCAGGGTTGAGCACTATATTGGAGTACACGGCATCGACCAGTTGTTTATCCATTGTACGCATCACCCCGGTTATGATGGATGCCGTAAAAATCAGATTGACAAAGCTGAAAGCCATTACGAGCACAAGCAAAATCGGTACCCACCTGTTGCCTTTAAGAATCGACTTGTAGGCCAGAAATAAGGTTATAGCCAAATTTCCCATGATTGACTTTACGGATATATATTTCATAGTGAAAAGAGCGGCTTGAAGATATTTACTGTGCCACTTCTTTCAAAGCAGCTACCACCTTGTGGATGAGGGCAAACAGAGTGGTCTGTTCTTCATCCGATAGGCAGGACAGGATTCGCCGAACGTGTTCTCCTGTGTAAGTCTCAAGGATTTTATAAAGTTCCTGTCCGTTATTTGTAAGAGCCACCCGAACCACCCTCCTGTCGTCTGGGTCGGGTAGCCTCTGTGCATACCTATTAGCTACCAGCCAATCGACTATTCGCGTTGCTTTGCTGAGTGGCACTGAAAGGGCATTGCTTAATTCACCCATTGTCGGGTTATTCTTTCCATAAATACAGCTACTTGCCCGGTAAAAAAGTTCGTAGTTGGTGGTAGGAGGGGATTCACCCTTGGGGTGCATGCCCTGTGGATGGGGTTGGGACCTGGCTAGCTTACTATGTAACATGGCTTCGAACTTTGTCCATACCTGAACAAAATCCTGTACAATTGCGGTTATCTGGGCAGCATAGTCATTTTTCTTGATATCATTCATGGATTAATTTTACAATGCAATATTTTTAATATGAAAGTATATATGACCTATTCATTGCCTGTCAAATCACAACATGGTATGCCCATCTGTTGGAAGTTATTCCGAATCCAGCACACGAGGAATACCAGGAATTGATGGAGTGGGTTATTGTATCTCGCACTTTCGTGGACTAAAAATCCATTTTTAGAGCCAACCCAGGCACGAAAGGTGTATCGAGGCGTGTATAATGTAGAGAAATAACTGAGAAAGCGAGTGATTTATGGGAGGAGAAGAAAAATTAGTCTCATGCTTCAGACCTCTAATGTCGCACCGGATTTCATAAGGCGTCTCGGAAAGTGTTCATAATACATGAATAAACGTGCTCTGGCTGTCCTGGCCGCTTGCTTCTGTACAGTATTCACGACATACGCTATTAGATATAGCTATGGTGTGCTTCTGCCTGAGATGCTTCCTACCCTGGCGATATCAAAGACTGAAGCAGGTGTGATTTATGCGGCGTATTTCATAGCTTATACGGTATTCTCGCCTGTACTTGGTTTATTGGCGGACAGATATGATGTGCGGGTGCTCCTTACCGTGTTCGCAGCTTTGCTTGGCGGTGGAACATTCCTGATGGCTTACTCCTCGTCGACTGTTCAGGCCAGCTTATTTTTTGCTCTGGCCGGTATTGGTGCTTCAGCTTGCTGGGCTCCTGCCATGGCGCTGGCACAAAGGTGGGCCAGTGACAAGCGCAGGGGCATGACGCTGGCTTTCATTGATGTTGGAAGCTCGCTTGGTGTTATCTGGAGCGGCACAGTTGTGCCACGGATAGCCATGACTTATAGCTGGAAGACGGGATGGATGAGTTTGGGCACGCTGGCGTTCTTACTGATAGTTATAAACTTTGTAATGGTGAGGAGTCACCCTGCAGAACAAGCTACTAATGGCAACCCAGAGATTGGGCGACGTCCTGTTGAGTCAGTTAGAATAACATACTCGAGGCTATTGCGAGATACCAGATTCTGGCTCATTGGTCTGGCTTATCTGCTTACTGGTTTTTCCATAATCATACCATTCACGTTCTTGAGCACCTATGCCGTGCAGGAGCTGGCATTCTCCTATGAAGCTGCCACCAGACTGATAACTGTGATAGGCATCACAGCAATGGTTGGGAAGCTTGTGATGGGTCCTTACTCCGATAGAATAGGAAGGATTAAGATAATGATGCTGTGCACTATACTGATAGCTGCGGGCAGCTTGGGAATGGCGTACAGCCGCGGCTGGATGTTAACCCTGGTTACAGCTATTTTCGGCCTTGGTTATGGGACTGTATGGTCCATGTATGCTGCATCTGCCTCGGACTATTTCTCCAAAGAGCTTGCAGGGAGTGTCGTTGGCTTATGGACATTTTATCTGGGTATCGGCTCGATACTAGCTCCTGTAATTGCAGGATGGATAGCCGATGCAACAGGCACGCTTGTCTGGTCATTCATCCTGGCTATGGCGGCTGCAGTAATATCCCTGTTTCTGCTATTAACGGTGTGGCGAGCGTCTTCGGGTGGCTCGCCCGAAAGTTAGTGACTGTGTTGTACACCTACAAAACGAGAGCACTTCCTAATAATTATTCTTCTAGCTTAGAGACATCAGGATTTTTATCTTCCCTCGTTATATCAAGAAGGAGAGTGAGATCACCAGGCTTGGATAGTGGACTGGGAACGAATGTGTCATGCTTTATATTGGGGGCACCATTGGTTTCACTCAATGTGAGGTGAAATAGGGGGATTGCTAGTGTATAATGCTTTTTAGATGTGTAGGAATAGGACCCAAAGAAATTATCTCATCTCAAGGAGGAATTTATGAGTGACAGGATTGCGATTTTCATAGATGGAAGCAACTTATATCATGCTCTACAAGCTAACTTCAAACGCCATGATCTTAACTTTACAGAGTTCGCCAGTAGGCTCACTGGTTCGAGGCAATTGTTCCGAGTATATTACTACAATATCTTGCAGGAGCCGAATCAATGGCCGGAGGCTTACCGCGATCAGCAGGAGTTTCTTGATAACCTTCGTAAGACGCCTTATCTGGAGGTTCGGCTGGGGAGCACCAAAATGGCCCAGGGCGTTCAGGTTGAGAAGGGTATAGATATTATGCTAGCCACGGACTTGCTACATTTCGCCTGGAATAATCTCTATGATGTGGCGGTGTTGGTGAGTGGTGATGCAGATTTCGCTTATGCCCTTCAAGCTGTGAAGAACATGGGTAAACATATAGAGGTAGCCTACTTCGAAAGAAATGTATCCAGGGACCTCCTCGATGTGGCGGATAACCGGCATCTACTGAATAGCAAATTCTTTAAGGGCTTGTGGGCGGGTAAACGCCGTAACCGAGGCAAAAGGCCAGTTGTAAGGGCTTAGGTGATGGGGGGCAAGCGCTAGTAAGGCAGTTAGCAGGCAATGTTATCTTAGAAAAAGCCTGGAGTTTGCAATCTGCGCTAGCTTTTATCTAAGAGATTCGTTAAATATGCCGAAGTTAGAGGATAGGAATGGCTAGGGATTACTATCAAGTTCTGGAAGTACCAAGAAATGCCTCGGATGATGAGATTAAAAAGGCCTACAGGAAACTAGCTATGCAGTATCACCCGGATCGCAATCCAGGGAAAGAAAAGTGGGCCAACGAAAAGTTCAAGGAGATGAACGAGGCATATGGAATCCTTGGTGATCCCCAAAAAAGAAGGCAATATGACCGATTTGGCAGGATTGGCGAGGTTGGTGACATTTTTGGGAGTCCCTTTACCAGGACAACTTTCGAGGATATGATGAAGGACCTAGGTGGAGCTGGTCTTGGATTTGGTTTTCTGGACAACATATTTGGCGATTTCTTGAGGGGAAGAGGTTCTTCGTTCTCTTTTAAGAATTTTGCCAGGCCAGGTGGAGTAAGATTTGAAGCCAGGCCGGGGGAAGGGATTAATCTGGATGAGATGTTTAGCCAAACCCGGCGGGCTCAGCGCCAAGATACCAGCTATGAGCTTATGATTACGACTGGAGAGGCTTCCCATGGAACTATAAAACTGCTGAGAAGGAAGGGGAAAAACCTGGAGGTGAAAGTTCCACCAGGGGTAAAAACAGGCAGTGTAGTTAGACTTAGAAATGCTCGCCAGATAACAGATGGTCAACCTGGAGATATCTTAATTCAAATCAGATTAAGCTGACTCTATTACTGTCCCTTAGGAGGTTTGCATAGGGAGTCGAAGCTCAGATCAGCGTTTAGTGTATTGTGGTGCTTTGCGAGCCCGCTTAAGACCGTATTTCTTGCGCTCTTTGATCCTGGCATCTCGGGTAAGCAAGCCTCCCTTACGAAGCACAGGTTTAAATAGCTCATTATCCTTGACTAGAGCTCGAGCGATACCATGCTGAATAGCTTTAGCTTGACCGCTTATGCCACCACCTTTCACCTTCACCGTAACACGGAATTTACCCATGTTATCACTGATCTGGAAAGGCGATTCGATCATACGGCGGTGCTCAAGACGGGGGAAAACCTCTTCATAAGGTCTATCATTAACCAGTATCTTTCCATCACCTGGGAAAAGCCTGACCTGTGCTATTGCACACTTACGCTTGCCTGTCCCGTACACATACTTTTCAGCACTCATATCCTAACTATCCTTCCTTTGTACAATCTGAGCGTGGTGAGGATGCTCACACCCGGGATAAACTCTGAGCTTCCTGAACATAGCTCTGCCTAAACGGTTATGGGGCAGCATACCCTTGATAGCAAACTCAATGATACGGGTGGGATGTTTGTTAAATACATCCTTAAATATTTGTTCTTTTAACCCCCCAGGATATCCCGAATGCCTATAGTAAGTCTTTTGCTCAGCTTTATTACCGGTTACTATCAATTTGGTGGCATTAATCACTATGACGTAGTCGCCAGTATCGATGTGGGGAGCATAAATAGGCTTATGTTTACCCATAAGCAAACTGGCTACCTGGGATGCCAGCCTGCCTAAAGTTTGGCCTGAAGCATCAACAATATGCCATTCCCGCTTAATATCACTAACTTTAGGGCTGTAAGTTCTCATATTTATTCTCCGAGAGGTTTACTATAGTTGACCTTAGTCAGCCACAGTCCATGAGCTGGGGCTGTAGGCCTGGCTAGACCCAACTGCTTCGCCTCCATAATATCCTGAAATTCTTCAATGCCCATCTTATCAAGGCCCAATCTAAGCAGGGGACCCACTGTATTGCGTACTTGGTGAGGCATGAAAGAATTAGCCTCTATATAAAAAACAACAAATTCCCCCCTTTTGTCAATCTTCACCTCATGGATGTGGCGCACTGTGTTTTTCACGTTTTCCAGAGAGGTAGCAAAGGAGATGAAGTCATGCTCACCTTGCATAAGCTGGCATGCTCTGCTCATAACTTCAATATCCAGCATCCTGGGCATGAATAGAGAAAACATTTCGCTGAATGGAGACCTGGTATCTCTGTTCAGGATATAGTAATGATATTCCCGACTTAAAGCATCCCGCCTGACATTAAAATCGCCAGGCACTTTGTAAGCCGCTTTGACAGCGATGTCACTTGGGAGATAGTGGTTTAATGCTTTCACTAATGTTGTCGTATCCAATGTAGGTTTTGCCCAGAAATTTACTACTTGTCCTGTAGCATGTACACCGGCATCGGTTCTACTGGCTGCCATCACTCTACTGCTTTGTCCACAAAGTTTTTTTATGGCTTTCTCCATCTCATCTTGAACAGTAGGTGCGCCCGCTTGCCACTGAAATCCGTGATAATTAGTGCCATTATATTCTATAACCAAAGCAAACTTTATAAAACTCACTTTTTAACCAGTTCGATTTGAGTCATGGGGGCATTGTCACCGCGACGAGGGCCCAACTTCACCAATCGGGTATAGCCCCCACTTCTATCAGCATAATCTGTAGCAATCTCGTCGAACAATTTCTTAACTACTCTTTTATCAGTAAGAAAAGCTGCAGCCCTCCGCCTTGAAGCAAGATCACCTTCTTTTCCCAGGGTGACCATTTTCTCAACCAGGCTACGGATTTCCTTGGCCTTAGCCTCGGTGGTGGTGATCTTCTCATAAGATAAGAGATCAGTTACTAGATTCCTATATAATGACCATCGGTGGCTTGTGGGCCTACCTAACTTCCGTCCGGCTATACTATGTCTCATTTCTTACTACCCTTCCTCTTAGAAGTAATGGGGAAGCCTAATTTTGTAATAAGTTCCTCCACCTCAGCTCTGGACTTCGATCCTAAACCAGGTAGTGGCGGTAAACCGTCTCTACTCTTCTCTATAAGTTGTCCTAAATTCAAGATGCCGCTTTTCTTTAGACTATTGTAAGGTCGAGTTGATAAACCCAATTCTTCTATAAGGGTATTATACTGTTTGGTCGGAATCAGCAAACCCGCACCAACACTTACTTGCTCTGCAACTGGAGCCTCGAAATCCTTAAAGGGAGAGAGTTGATTGATTAAAATAGTAGCACTTTGGCTGACTGCTTCAGACGGAGAAATAGTACCGTCAGTCCATACTTCTAGAATAAGCCCCTCTGGGCTTCTTTCTTCCCCAGGCCTGATTGATTCTACTGAGAAATTAGCTTTGTGTACTGGAGTGAAGATAGCGTCTATGGGCAGTGCTCCTATTGGTAAGCCCTCAGCCGATTTAGCAGGAATGTAACCTCTCCCTAGTTCTACGTTAAATTCAACGTAGAGTCTGGCTTGGGAAGAGTCCAGAGTGGCCAAAAGCAACTCTGGATTAGCAATCTGAAAATCTGTTGTTTGTTTAATATCGGCAGCACAGACTCTGCCTTCTCCTTCTGCTTCCAAAATCAACTTGCCAGGTTGATTAGAAAGGGGCTGCAGTCTTAGCTCCTTGACATTCAGTAAGAACTCAATGACATCTTCTTTTACATGGGGAATAGTAGAGAACTCATGTTGAATACCTTCTATCTTGACCCACATTACTGCAGCGCCAGGTAAAGAACCCAGGAGCACGCGACGTAGCGTATTACCTAAAGTAATGCCAAATCCCCTCTCTAAAGGCTCAATGAGGAAACGCCCATAATTGCCGGCGCTTTCAACACAATTTATGCTCGGTATAGGTAGATCCAATATTTAAAAATCCTCCTCTTGGTTACCTTGAATAATATTCAACAATAGCTTTCGCGTTAAATCTAGACTCAATATCGTCGTGTGCAGGCAAAGTTAAAACGGTTCCCTTCATTTCCTCTTCCTCTAGACTTAGCCATCCTGGGGTAACTTTACCCTTAATTTTCTCAACCAAGCTCTTGTAGTATTCAGTTCTTGTTTTTGTTTCTCGCCACCTGATAATATCTCCTGATTTTACCAGGGAGGAAGGTATATTTACTTTGTGTCCATTAACCGCTATGTGGCCATGCTGGACTATTTGCCTGGCCTGAGCACGCGAGTCGGCAAAGCCTAAACTATAAACTACATTATCCAGCCGCCTTTCCAGCAATATCATAAGATTATCGCCGGTGATACCGGGCGATTTCATGGCGTTAGCAAAAAACCTGCGAAATTGTCGTTCCAGAACGCCATAGCTAAAGCGGACCTTCTGTTTTTCCTGCAGTTGAAGCCCACGATCGGAAATCCTGCGCCGTCTGGAAGTGCGTCGTTTCGAAGTAACATTTCTCCGCTCTAAAGGGCATTTAGGGGTAGAGCATTTTTCTCCTTTAAGCATCAACTTTTCATTAAGATGACGGCATAGACGGCATGTAGCTTCTGTGTAACGCGCCATTTTTACACTCTTCTCCTTCCACGTGGGCGGCAACCATCATGAGGAATAGGGGTCACATCTCTAATACTGGTAACAGTGAGACCGGAGGCTTGTAAAGCACGGATGGCTGCCTCGCGCCCGCTACCAGGACCTTTAATGTAAACTTCGATTCGGCGTAGGCCATCATTCATTGCTTGTCGCGCTGCATCCCGAGCAGCTAATTGGGCAGCGTAAGGGGTGCTTTTTCTGGAACCCTTGAATTTAGCTGCACCTGAGCTTCCCCAGGAAATGACATTGCCCTCTTTATCAGTGATGCTAATAATAGTATTGTTAAATGTAGATTGGATATAGGCTTTACCTTCAACAACACTCTTGCGTGTCCTTTTCCCTGTTCTAGTTTTTTTCTTTTTTGGCATTTGTTACACACAACCTCTTTTACTTTTTGGCTACGCCTCGCCTCTGCCCTCTGCCAGCTACAGTCTTTCTGGCACCTCTTTTAGTGCGAGCATTAGTGCGTGTCCTTTGACCGTGAACTGGTAGATTCATGCGATGCCGCATCCCTCGTATACAACTAATATCTATAAGCCGCTTTATATTAAACTGAACTTCTCTCCTGAGATCTCCTTCAACTTTATACTGTTTTTCGATAACATTACGTAGCTCACTGACTTGTTCTTCAGCAAGATCCTTGACCTTGGTATTGGGATCAACTCCGGCATCAGTTACAATCTGCTTGCTTGATGTTGATCCAATGCCATAAATATATTGCAAAGCCACTTTAATTGGCTTATTCTTGGGGAGGTCTATACCAGCAATACGTGCCATTATTTATTAACCCTGTCTCTGTTTGTGCTTTGGATTTTCACAGATGACCCTTACAACTCCCTTCCTCCTAATAATCTTGCACTTATTACAACGACGCTTAACTGAAGCACTTACCTTCATTTCTAATCACCAAAAATAGAATTGTAGTATAATAAACTTTCTTGTGCATTCTGTCAAAGGCGGGAGCTACCTGAGCCGATATGTAACCCTGCCACGGCTAAGATCATAGGGAGAAAGCTCCACTAATACCCTGTCACCAGGTAAAATCTTAATATAATGTTTCCTCATTCTCCCTGATATATGAGCTAGCACCATGTGGCCATTAGCTAGCTCAACACGAAACATAGTGTTAGGCAAACATACCGTTACTTTACCTTCAACCTCTATTTTTTCTTTCTTTGGCATGATTATCTTTAATACTTATGTTAGTATATCAGCTTTACCATCAGTGATAGCGACAGTATGTTCAAAGTGCGCTGAAAGGATTCCATTAATGGTTAACACCGTCCATTGGTTAGGAGCCAACCTTGTATGCCAATCACCCGCATTAACCATGGGCTCGATAGCTATAACCATACCCTTGCGGAGCAAGGGGCCGTTTTTGAAAGCGAAATTGGGCACTTGCGGGTCCTCATGTAAATCCCTTCCCACTCCATGTCCGGTGTACTCTCTAACCACAGAGAATCCTCTTGATTCAACATAATCCTGGATGGCGGCTGAGATGTCTCTAACGTGTGCCCCACAATTGGCTTGAGCAATGCCAGCCTCCAAACTGTTTTCGGTAACTTCTATAAGTTCCCTGGCCTGCTGGCTTATCTCTCCCACCCCCACAGTTATTGCTGAATCTGAGTGAAAGCCATGATAGATAACTCCTGCATCCAGGGAGACAATGTCTCCATCTTTTAATACTCGCTCGCCAGGAATGCCGTGGACTATCTCGTCATTCACAGAAACACAAAGGTTAGCGGGGAAGCCCTGATAGCCCTTGAACGAAGGCTTAACCTTTCTCCTCCGTGATTCTTCAGCCATGACGATATCTAGCTGATAAGTTTTGATTCCTGGTTTTATTTCTGTTCTCAATTTATCTAAGATAGCTGCCAGGATCTTGCCGCATTGCCTCATAGTAGCTATTTCTTCAGGGGACTTTATAATTATCACTTATATTCAATCCTTAAGCATAGATAGTATTTCCCTGGCTACCTCTTGTATCCCCAAATTGCCATTAACTTTAATAAGTTTATTCTGCTTACTATAATAATCAAGCATGGGAATAGTCAGGTCATGAAAAACCTTCAGGCGCTCCCTTACCGTTTCCGCCTTATCATCGGGACGCTGATATAAGTCACCGCCACATTTGTCGCATTTACCCTGTACTTTAGGTGGGGAAGCTATTAAGTGATAAGGTGTCTGGCAGCTGCGACAAATCCAGCGCCCGCTAAGCCGCTTCACAAGCTCCTCATCATGTACTTCAATATATATTGCCTTATCTATGCCTTCCCCTTGCTTATCCAGAGCCTTATGCAAAGCTTCGGCTTGTTCTAAAGTTCGGGGGAAACCATCAAAAAGACAACCTGCAGCACAATCGGGCGAGCTAATCCTCTCAAGAATCATCTTAATTGTTATTTCATCAGGAACTAATTTTCCCTGTTCCATATAGCTTTTAGCTAAAAGTCCTAATTCGGTCTTTTCCTCTAATGCTTGCCGGAATAAGTCACCAGAGGCTATGTGGGGTAAATTCATCTCCTGGCAAATAATATCTGCCTGTGTCCCTTTCCCTGCTCCTGGAGCACCCAATATTACAATATACATTTTATTTACTTAGTCTCTGTCACTTTAAGAATCCTTCATAGTGGCGCATAGTTAGCTGAGCCTCGAGCTGTTTCATAGTATCCAGGGCGACACCAACAGCTATAAGCAGAGCGGTACTCTGAATTGCTAGCACAGTAACGCCTGTAATTATTCTAGCAATGAAGGGCGTAATAGCGACAAGAGCTAAAAACAATGCACCGCCGAAGGTGAGATATTTTATGACTTTATTCAAATAATCGGCAGTTGTCTTCCCTGGCCGAACTCCAGGAATAAAGCCCCCCTGCTTCTGTAAAGTTTCAGGCAGGTTCATTTGCTCAAATATAACCATGGTGTAAAAGAAGGTAAAGCCCATTACTAAGGCGAAGTATAATCCCTGGTAGATTAGACCTGCGGGAGGGGCTGTCGAAGGGTTAAAGATATACATAATTGTATCCGCAAAATTTGGGTTTGCTGGATTAGCAAAGTAGCTAGCTATTATCCCTGGAAATTGCATTAGGGCTATGGCGAAAATAAGAGGGATCATCCCTGCTGTATTTACCCGTAGGGGGATATAAGTTGAACCTGATTGTCGATACATACGGCCACCACGAAAGGTGCTACGAGCATATTGAACTGGAATGCGGCGGTGAGCCTCGATGAACATAACTATGATCACCAAGGTGACCAGTCCAAGGATAGCGAAAGTTATTAAACCTAGAGGGTTTTCCTTGGCAGCTAACTGCCCACGTCCAACTGTTTCTGCTAAGCTGGCTACAATACCACCGAAAATGATTATCGATATTCCATTACCAATGCCTCGCTCGGTAATCAATTCGCCCAACCAGACAAGGAACAATGTGGCAGCAGTAATTGACATCAAGGTAGCAACAACGATAGTTGGTTCAATGTAGCCAATGATATTTTGGCTGTGCAGTAAAGTAAGCTGCGCATAGCCCTGTAAAGCTGCCAATGGCACAGTTGCTATATGAGTAATACGATTGATTTTGCGTTGACCGGATTCCCCTTCTTGAGCGATACTCTGGAGTTTGGGAATAACGGGGACCAGTAATTGCATAATAATGGAAGCGGTGATGTAAGGGTAAACACCCAGGGCGGCTACGCTGAAATTTTTCATAGCGCCACCGCTGAAGAGGTTGAGCATGCCTAAAAGCTGATTCTGCTCGAATGATTCAGCAAGCCTTTGTAAAACTTCAGGGGTTACTACAGGCGAAGGAACATGAACCAGGAAGCGAAAAACGACCAAGATACCTAAGGTAAAAAGGAGCTTGTGTCTCAAATCTGGCAATGAGAACATATCTATCATTGCCCGGATGAGTCGTGGTTGTGCTTCTTTGCGTTGCTGCATTCTAGACTCTCTGCGCTTCTCCCCCGGCACCAAGGATCTTCTTCTCTGCTGCTGCAGAAAATCTGGCAGCTTTAACTGTCAGTGGGTGATGTATATCGCCATAACCAAGAACCTTAACTGGTTGTGTGACTGATTTGATTAGCCCTACTTTGAGCAAACTCTCTGGGTTTACCTCACTTGCTGCGGGGAAAATTTCAAGTTTACCCACATTTACGATGGCATATTCGGTTTTAAAGATGTTAGTGAATCCTCTTTTTCTAGGCAGACGTTGTATGAGAGGCAGTTGCCCGCCTTCGAATCCAAGGCGTACACCGCCCCCGGAACGAGATTTCTGTCCATTGCAGCCTCTTCCCGAATAAGTACCATGCCCACTACCATCTCCCCGACCCACACGCTTCCTTTTATGCCTGGCACCTGGGGAAGGGTTCAGTTCATTCTGTCTCATTTGTCTCATCCTTGTGAATTTCAAAGTCAGCTATGTTTTCAATCACTGGCTCTTTGGGTTTCTTCAAACTAGCTAAAGCAAGCATGGTAGCTTTGACTACATTAACCCGGTTAGAGCTACCCAGAGATTTGCTGATGATATCTTTTATACCTGCCAATTCAACCACAGCTCGTACGCTATTGCTAGCGATTATACCGCTACCAAGTGATGCTGGCTTAAGTAAAACTTTAGATGCCTCAAACTTAGCTAAAATTTCATGGGGAATGGTAGTATTCACAATGGGGATTTTAATTAGCTCCTTCCGTGCTACTACGCCGGCCTTACGGATTGCTTCAGGAACCCCTGCTGCTTTTGCTAAACCAACTCCCACATGCCCCTTGCCATCACCAACCACCAATAAGGCTTGGTAGCGAAGCCGTTTACCTCCTTTAACCACCTTAGTTACACGATTAATAGTTATTAACTTTTCCTCAAGTTCTAGCTCCGAAGCGTCAATGTTAGCTCTTTTGCCAATCACTCTGGTAACAGCTTTCATAAATTAAACCTCATTTCTCCTGGTAAATAGGGCAAAGAAGCTGGGGACATGCATTCCAGTTTTGCTCCAAGCTGTTTTCCCTCCAGAAGTTCTCAGAAATTTTGGAGAATAATTTCGCTTTATATGTAGGGACATAATGGAATATATCACCTCAAAATAGAAGCCCAGCTTGTCTAGCGGCTTCAGCAAGAGCCTTGATCCTGCCGTGATACTTAAAACCACCCCGGTCGAAAACAACATGGCTGATCCCTTTCTCCAATGTTCTTTGCGCGATTAATGTACCTACAAGCTCAGCTTGCTTAACTTTAACTATTTGCTTGGCCTTATCTCTGGCATTAGTATCAAGAGTGCTCACTGAAATCAGCGTGCGACTTACAGAATCATCTATAACCTGAGCATATATATGGTTCAAGCTTCGGAAGATGCATAATCGAGGTCGCGAGGTTGTGCCTATTACTCTGGCCCTGACACGCTTATGCCTCACCTTTCGCATTAACCTTGAATTTGTCTTAACCATCACTTCATTACGTTTTAGATACTTTGCCTGCCTTACCCGGTTTAAGGTGTAACTTCTCCCCAGCAAACTTGATTCCCTTCCCTTTATAAGAGTCAGCGTGGCGTATAGCTCGAATCCTGGCTGCTACCTCACCAACCTTTTCTTTGTCAATACCCCAAATATGAATACGATTTGTCCCCTCAACAGTTGCATCGATACCAACTGGGATAGGAAACTCGACAGGATGGCTATATCCAACCTGAAATACCAACTTATCATCGACCTTCTGTGCTCTGTAGCCTACGCCATTTATCTCCAATACTAGCTCGAAGCCTTTGATTACTCCTTCAACCATATTAGCCAAAAGGCTACGAGTAAGCCCATGCAGAGAACGATGTGTTCTGCTATCGTCAGGTCGTGTCACAATCAAGTTCCCATCTTTTAAGGCAATAGAGATATCTGGGGAGAAGCGTCGCTGAAGTTCTCCCTTATCTCCTTTTATTGTTACTTCATTTCCCTGAATCCTTACCTCGACACTTTGAGGTAGAGGAATCGGGAGCAAGCCAATCCTAGACATTTATTACTCCTGAGTAAGCTACCATATATAACATAATAATTCGCCACCAAGATGCTGCCGCCATGCTTCTCGGCCAGTCATAATACCTTTTGATGTAGATAAAATAGCAATGCCCAAACCCCCGTAGACGCGTGGAATCTCTCGTCTTCCAGCGTAAGTTCTCAGGCCAGGCTTGCTTACTCTCTCTAAACCTAGTAAGGCTGGCTGCTTGTCTACGTACTTAAGTCGAATTTTTATTGTATCCTGCGACTTACCTTTGAGAACCTCGTAATCATTGATGAAGCCCTCTTCTTTGAGGATCTTGGCGATAGAGAACTTTACTTGAGATGAAGGTATTACTACATCGTCATGACTTGCCATGATGGCATTGCGGATTCTAGTCAACATATCAGCGATTGGATCAGTTACTATCATTGAATATCCTTACCAGCTTGATTTCCGTATTCCAGGGATTACACCAGTTACAGCCAGTTCCCGGAAGCAAATACGACATAAGCCAAAGTAGCGCATATAAGCACGTGGCCTGCCACACAGCTTACAACGGTTATGCTGCTGCACCTTATATTTTGGTGCTCGCCTTGATTTCACAATCTTACATGTTTTTGCCATTTCAACCTTTCTTAAAAGGCATTCCCATGAGTTTTAGCAAACTCTCAGCCTCATTATCATTCTTGGCCGTAGTGACTACGGTTACTTGAAGGCCACGAACTTTATCTATTTTATCATAATCGATCTCAGGAAAAACTATCTGCTCTTTAATACCCAGATTATAATTGCCTTGACCATCAAAGGAGTCGGCTGATACTCCCCGGAAGTCACGAAAGCGCGGTAGAATCACATTAACTAACTTATCAAAAAAATTGTACATCCGCTGGCCGCGCAATGTTACCATCATTCCAATAGGCATGCCATCTCTTAGCTTAAAGGCGGCGACAGATTTCTTGGCTCGTGTGGTCACCGGGTGTTGCCCGGAAATAATAGCCAAGTCCCCAGCTGCTGTTTCAAGAGCTTTAGGATTTTGTATTGCTTCACCCAAACCGATACTAAGCACAATCTTTTCCAGTCTGGGCAACCGCATTACGTTATTAATACCAAGATTAGCTTTGAGCTGAGGAACTACCTCTGTTAAATATTTCTCTCTTAACCTAGATGACATATTCAATACACTCAGTCAATTACTTCCTGACAAGAGCGGCAAATCCGCGCCTTATGACCATTATCAAGAGGCTTGAACCCAATTCGTGTGGGTTTACCACATTTATCGCATATTAGCATTACATTAGATGCATGAACTGGGGCTTCCATCTCAATTATACCAGCCTGCCGGGTTCCACTCTTAGCTTTGGAATGGCGCTTGATCATGTTAAGCCCTTCTATTGTCAAACGGCCCTTTTTGGGGAAGACACGGCGCACTTTGCCCTTTTTCCCTCTATCCTTACCAGCGATAATAATAACATTGTCATTTTTTCTAATTTTCATTTCAAAGAACCTCTGGAGCCAAGGATATTATCTTAGTAAAGTTCTTGTCTCTAAGCTCACGAGCTACGGGACCAAAGATACGACTCCCTGTGGGGTTATTTTTATCACCCAGGATAACTGCTGCATTTTCATCAAATCTGATATAGGAGCCATCGGTGCGTCGGTAAGGCTTAGCCACACGTACAACTACAGCCCGCACCACTTCACCACCCTTTACAGTACCGTGCGGCATAGCGCGTTTCACTGTAGCAACAATAACGTCACCGACAGAAGCATATCTTCTCCGGGTCCCGCCAAGCACATTAATACACATAATCTGCTTGGCTCCCGTATTATCAGCCACTTTGAGTCTGGTGTAAGATTGTATCATATTTTACTTGACTCGCTTGATTTCTCTTCACTTAATTCTCTTTTGGATATTATCTCCATTATGCGCCACCGCTTTTCCTTGGATAAAGGGCGTGTCTCAATAATCCTGACGCTGTCTCCAACTCTACAGATATTAGCCTCGTCATGAGCTTTATATTTCTTAGTGCGTTTGATAGCCTTCTTGTAAAGTGGATGGTGTCTTACAGTTTGCACAGCTACAATCACAGTCTTGTCCATCTTATTACCCACCACTTGCCCGATTCTAGTTTTTCTCTTTTCGGTATAAATCATTCTATGCCAAGCTCCCTCTCCCTGAGGATAGTCTTTATCCTAGCGATCCTTTTTTTAACTCTGGCAATCTCGTGGTAATTAACTAACTGTCGGGTTGCTAGACGAAAGCGGAGATTAAAAAGCTCCTGATGAGCTTCTTCTAATTTTTTTAATAACTCATCATTATTACTGAGAGCGCGAATTTGTTCAGCTTTCAACTTTTATTGCCTCTCTTGCTGCAAAGCTAGTAGAAATAGGAAGTTTATAGGAGGCGAGACGCACCGCATCTCGAGCTGTATCTTCGCTTATGCCATTTAATTCAAACATGATTCTGCCTCGCTTAACTACAGCTACCCAGTGATCAGTAGCCCCCTTCCCACTGCCCATCCTTGTCTCTGCTGGTTTTTTTGTTACAGGTTTGTCTGGGAAAATACGTATCCATAGTTGCCCCCCGCGTCGTAAATATCGTACAAAGACACGGCGAGTGGCCTCAATTTGTCTTGCTGTTATCCAAGCAGAACCCTCAGCTCTTAGGCCAAAGTCACCAAAGGCAATGGTGGTTCCACTATGGGCTGCTCCTTTTAATCGGCCCCTATGAACTTTCCGATGTTTCACTCGTTTCGGTTGTAACATTTTCTCTCTTTACCTTAGGAATAATATCACCTTTATAAATCCATACTTTTACCCCAATACGCCCCATCAGGGTGCGAGCTTCGCTAAAACCGTAACTGATATCAGCACACAATTTGTGCAAAGGCATTTGTCCCTGGTGAAGACCCTCAAATCTGGCAATTTCACGCCCACCAAGCCTTCCAGCACACTTTATCTTTACTCCTTTGGCACCAGACTGCATGGTTCTAAAAGCAGCTTGCTTCATGGCATAACGGAAAGGCACTCTGCCTTCGATTCGCTCAGCTATATTTTGAGACACTAAAAGAGCTTCGAGTTCCGGTTTCTCAACCTCCTTAATGGTCAATCTAATCCTGCTCCCAATAATTGCTTCCAGTTCTGCCCTCAGTGATTCTACATTTTGCCCCCCCCTTCCAATCAAGATGCCAGGGCGGGCGGAATATAGAGTTAAGTATAACTCATCCCCTGTTCGTTCGATTTCTACCCGGGCAATACCTCCTGAAGAACATTTTTGCTTGATAGCTCTATGTAGTTTTAAATCATCCTGTAAGTACAGTGCATAGTTTTTCTTAGAATACCACTTGGCTTGCCAGTCGCAAGTAACACCTAGCCTAAAACCTCGAGGATGAACCTTATGACCCAAAACTAACTCTCCTCCTCAACGGAGACAGTAACATTACTGGACCGTTTTAGGATAGGGCTTATCCTACCCCTCGATTTAGGGCGGAATCTCTTTAAGGTGTGCCCCTTATTAGCAAAGACCTCAGAGATTCTAAGGTTATCGACTGGCATTTGGAAATTGTTTTCAGCATTGGCAGTTGCTGATCTAATAACTTTAGCTACAGCTCTAGCCGCTGGGGTAGGCAGGAAACTGAGTATAGTCAGGGCTTCGTCGACTTTCTTGCCTTTAACCATATCTATCACCAGGCGAACTTTCTGAGGCGAAATACCGATATCATTAGCTACAGCTCTTACCTTCACTATGACTTATCTCCTTGACTCCGGGGTTATTTTGGCTTTAGTGATATGCCCTCTAAATGTCCGAGTGGGTACAAAATCGGCTAATTTATGTCCCACCATATTCTCGGTGATAAAGATAGGCACATGCTTCCTGCCATTATGTACAGCAATAGTATGCCCTATCATTTGTGGTAGAACGGTAGAGGAACGCGACCAAGTCTTTATGACCGTTTTCTCCCCTGAACTATTAAGCGCCTCTATCTTCTTAAGCAATTTAGCTTCACAGAAAGGGCCTTTTTTAAGCGATCTTGACAACTTAATTCCTCCGTTTAACAATCATTTTATTTGTTTTTCTACGACTACGAGTCTTGTAACCTAAGGCTGGTTTTCCCCACGGTGTTTTAGGATGCTTCAGTCCTATTGGAGATCTACCTTCACCACCACCGTGAGGATGGTCTCTAGGTGTCATGGCGGATCCTCGAACTGTAGGGCGGATGCCCATCCATCTTCTGCATCCAGCTTTACCGAATTTAATATTCTCGTGCTCAATATTGCTCACCTGTCCAATAGTAGCATGGCATTTATAGTGAAATTTGCGCAATTCGCTTGATGGTAGGCGAAGCAAAACATATTTACCTTCCTTACTCATAATTTGAGCAGCATTGCCGGCACTGCGAACAAGTTGGCCACCTTTGCCAGGTTCAAGCTCAATGTTATGAATCAGAGTACCCACGGGAATTGAGCTCAATGGTAAGGAGTTTCCCGGCTTTATCTCCACCTGTTCACCTGCCTCTATAGTATCGCCTAAGCCAAGGCCCAAAGGAACAAGTATATAACGTTTTTCTCCATCAGCATAATGGATTAAGGCAATTCTGGCTGAACGATTAGGGTCATATTCAATAGTAGCTACCTTTCCGGGGACACCAACCTTATTCCTACTAAAATCGATGATACGGAGTTTACGCTTGCTTCCTCCGCCTCGGTGACGCACTGTTATTGTTCCCCGATTATTCCGTCCTGCTTTACCTTTCAACGGTACGAGCAACGATCTCTCAGGAGCCACTTTACTTAGTTCCTCAAAGGTTAAGCTAACCTTGCCTCTCCTGCCTGGAGATGTTGGATTATAAGTCTTTAACACTACAAATTACCTCACGCAAATTCGCTGTCATTATGGATGACTTCTTTGCCAACGGGTTTTCTTAAGAAGTTTCTTATGTTGATGCTTGGACATCTTTTTCTTTCTCCACTTAACAACTGATCCCAAAATTTACCTCACATGTAAATATAATAAGTCAAACACCTTCGAAGAAGGTAATCTTACTCTCTGGCTCCAACCCTACTACTGCTTTCTTCCAAGCCGGGCTCGTTATCTCCCGTCTACCCATCTTCTTAGTCTTTCCCGGAACGGTCATTGTATTGACTGTAGTCACCTTTACTTTGAAAGCTTTCTCAACTGCCTCCCTAATCTGAGGCTTGGTGGCCCCCTTAGCCACTTCAAAGACGTATTGATTCCCTTCCTTAAGCAGAGTAGCTTTTTCCGTAATTAAGGGGCGACGTAATACTTCATAAAGATGCATTTTCTAATTCTCTCTCCCCCATATTCTCTCCATATTATGTACTGCTGGAACAGTGATTATCAACGTTTTGTAAGAAAGTAAATCCAGCACATTGATTAGATTTGAGGGCAGAACCTTGGTATTAGTTAGGTTACGAGCTGATTTGACCACATTGGAATTGGAGAGTTCGGTAACGATTAAAGCGGTAGAATCAATACCGAGTGCCGATAAAATATTAGCCATGTTTTTTGTCTTAGGCCTTTCAAAGAGAGGCTCTTCTATTACCTTCAAATTATCTTCCCTGGTTTTAGAGGAGAGGATACACCTCAAGGCTAATCGTCTCATTTTCTTGGGCATTGATTGCCGATATGACCGTGGCTTAGGTCCAAAAGCTACTCCGCCTCCCCTGAGCATAGGGGATTTTATATCTCCTCTTCGTGCTCTTCCGGTATGCTTCTGGGAAAAGAGTTTCCTTGTGCTTCCCTTAACTTCACTCCTTGTCTTCGTAGAAGCAGTCCCTTGCCGCTTGTTAGCTAGCTGTCTTACCATTGCCTGGTGGACTACTGCCTTATTAAAGGGGATACCAAAAACCTCTTCGCTGATCTCTATCTGGTCGATAACTTCACCTTTCAAACTATAGATAGGAACTTGCATTTTCTATCTTCCTGCTTTTTCAATAATTAACAAACCCTTTTTAGCTCCAGGCACTGCTCCTTTAACCAGAAGCAAGTTACGGTTTGCGTCGACGCTAACCACTTTGAGGTTGCGCACGGTAGTTTTGCTATTCCCCATATGTCCCGCCATACGCATTCCTTTGAGTACTCGGCCGGGGGAGGTGGCAGCACCAATCGAACCAGGGGCGCGATGGCGGTCAGATTGCCCGTGAGTTTTTGGCCCACCGGCAAAATGGTAACGTTTCACTACGCCGGCAAAGCCTTTGCCTTTGGATAAGCCGCTTACCTTTATAAGGTCCCCTGGTTTCAGAAAGTCAACATTTATCTTATCGCCATGTTTAGCTGAGACTGTTTCATCAGTCCTGAATTCGTGTAGATGTCTAACCTGTTCTATTCCTTTAAGATGCCCCTTTTGTGGGGAATTGAGATGCTTTGCTTCCCCGAAGCCTAGCTGGACAGCGTTATAACCAGCACTGTCTCGATTCTTTATCTGAGTAACAAAGCAAGGTCCCGCTTTTATAACAGTAACCGCTACTATCTCCTTATCTTCTAAGGGGATCTGCGTCATACCTATTTTCCTGCCAATAATACCTGTAAACATAGCTGCACTATAATTTAATATCTATCTCAACCCCAGAAGGTAAATTTATTTGGGTCAGAGCATCTATAGTCTTAGAAGTTGGCTGCAAAATGTCAATAAGCCGTTTGTGAGTGCGGATTTCAAATTGCTCTCTTGAATCCTTATCAATATTTGGAGAGCGGATGACACAAAATTTCTTTATGTGCGTAGGTAGGGGCACAGGACCAGCAATTATAGCTCCTGTGCGTTCTACTGCTTCTATTATTTGCTTGACTGATTGGTCAAGCAGCCTGTGATCAAAGGCTTTGACTTTGACGCGAACTTTTTGACTACTCATCTATCGTATCCTATCACTTGCCATAATTTGTTCTTCTAACCCATGGGGCAACTCTGCGTAATGATAAAACTCCATAGTATAAGTAGCTCTTCCTTGAGTGAGTGATCTTAAGTCACTAACAAAGCCAAAAGTTTTTGCCAAAGGGATAAGGCATCGAATAGCAGAGGAGCCATTGTGGTTTTCGATGTTGTCAATATGTGACCTTCTGGAATTTAAGTCGCCGATGATATCTCCCAAGAATTGAGCTGGAGTTAGTATCTCGGCTTTCATAATCGGTTCTAAAAGGATAGGCTTGGCTTTGGCCATACCTTTCTTCATAGCCATGGAGCCTGCTATCTTAAAAGCCAGATCTGAAGAATCGACCTCGTGGAAGCTGCCGTCATATAGAGTTACTTTGATATCCACTATTGGGTAACCTGCTAATGGTCCATTTTGCAGGGCCTCTTTAGCTCCAGTTGCTACCGCTGGAATAAATTCTCTGGGTATAGCTCCACTTCGAATTTGGTCGATAAAATGGAAGCCACTGTCTCGCTCGCCAGGCTCGACGCGGAGCCAGACATGCCCATATTGACCTTTGCCTCCGGATTGGCGAATAAATCTTCCTTCAGATTCTACAGACACAGTGATTGTTTCTTTATAAGCTACTTGAGGCCTGCCAACTTTTACTTTTACATTGAACTCGCGTAATATCCGATCTGCCATCACTTCAAGATGTAGTTCGCCCATTCCTGAAATGAGCATCTGGCCCGTTTCCAGGTTATTGCAAAATTTAAAGGTAGGGTCCTCTTCGGCAAGCTTGGCTAGAGCGTCGTCTAACTTATCTTGGTCAGCTTTACTTTTAGATTCGATAGCCATTGAAAGTACTGGCTCAGAGAAATGTATGGATTCAAAAAGAACGGGGTGAGCAGTATCGCAAAGAGTATCCCCAGTGGATGTTTTCTTAAGCCCCACAGTAGCTACAATGCTACCAGCGTCGGCCTCGTCGACTTCTTCCCTGTGATTGGCGTGCATAATATACAACCTTCCCAAACGTGCCTTCTCCCTTTTGCTGGTGTTGAGAACACTCGCTCCAGACTTCACCTTGCCTGAGTATATGCGAAGATATGACAATCTGCCCATAAATGGGTCGGAAACAACTTTAAAGGCTAAACTTGCTAGGGGTGCTTCGTCGCTTGCCAGACAAAAGACTTCCTCTCCATTCGTAGGATTGATAGCTTGAGTGGGTGGAACATCTAAGGGTGAAGGGAGGTAGGCTATAATAGCATCAAGCAAGGCTCGAACTCCCCTACCCTTTAAAGCACTGCCGCAAAGGATGGGTACTATTTGATTGGTTACTGTTAATTTTCGTATGGCTGCTTTTAATTGAGAAACGGGAATTTCTTGACCCTCAAGATACTTAAGCATGATCTGGTCATCCATCTCGGCTAATGACTCAATTAGTGTTTGGCGATATTTAGCAGCGATAGCCTTATCACTTTCAGGTATAGCCTCCTCCACTGGCAACAGCTGGGGGTTATCAGGGAAAGCTATTGCTTTATTCTCTACAAGGTCAATAATTCCCCGGAAAGAACTCTCGGTGCCTAGGGGAAGCTGTATAGGCAGTACATTGGCGTGCAATCGCTCCTTGAGCATGCTAATTGTATGATAATAATTTGCACCAAGCCTATCCATCTTGTTAATGAAGCAAATCCTGGCTACTTTATATTTATCCGCTTGCCGCCATACAGTCTCTGATTGAGCTTCTACTCCGGCCACGGCATCAAGAATTACAACTCCACCATCAAGTACACGGAGACTACGTTCTACCTCAGCGGTAAAATCTACATGTCCAGGGGTATCTATAATATTGATGCGGTGTTCATGCCACTGACAGGTAGTGGCTGCTGAGGTGATAGTGATACCGCGCTCTCGTTCCTGTTGCATCCAGTCCATTACTGCTGTTCCTTCATCCACCCCACCAATTTTATAAGTATGCCCTGTGTGATAAAGAATCCTCTCCGTGGCAGTGGTTTTACCAGCATCTATGTGAGCAATGATTCCTATATTTCGTATTTTTTCCAGAGGGAAAGTTCGCATTGCAAGTTTATCCTTTACGTCAAGTACTGCTTTCACTATGATCTCTCACCAGCGATAATGAACGAAGGCTTTATTAGCTTCGGCCATCCTATGAATATCATCACGCTTTTTAATTGTTGGCCCTTGTCCTTGAGCAGCGTCGATTAACTCACCTGCTAGCTTCTCTGCCATGGATTTTCCACTACGTGCTCGTGCTGAGGCAACGAGCCAGCGCATAGCCAGAGAGCGCCCAACATGTTTAGCTACTTCTATAGGGACCTGGTAGGTAGCTCCTCCAACACGGCGTGGCTTAACCCTGATGAGTGGGGTGGCATTCTCAATCGCCTGTTCTAGAAGCTCCGCAGGACTAATATTGAGTCGCTGGCTAGCAATCTCCATAGCATCATAGGCAACATGCTCAGCAGTGGACTTCTGCCCTCTTAACATAATTTTAACAATAAATTTAGCCACGGTGGTGCTGCCGTATTTAGCATCGGGTGGGGATTCTCTTCTTGCTATTTTTCTAGCTCTTCTTGGCATCTAGTATCCTCGCTACTTTTGGGGTTGCTTAGAACCATACCTGCTTCGACCTTGCTTACGACCAGTTACTTCTTCAGTATCTAATGTGCCGCGGATAATATGATAGCGCACGCCAGGCACATCCTTTACTCTGCCGCCGCGAATTAAGACTACTGAGTGTTCCTGCAAATTGTGCCCTTCACCAGGAATGTAGGCATTAACCTCCATGCCATTAGTTAACCTTACACGGGCAACTTTACGCAATGCCGAGTTCGGCTTCTTGGGCGTAACAGTCTTGACCAAGATACAGACGCCTCGTTTTTGAGGCGACCCTGTAGTCCACTTGGTCGTGCCTTTCATGGCATTATGCCTGAAATGCAATGCAGGTGCTTTAGTCTGGTTAACGGACTTTTTTCGCCCTTTACGTACAAGTTGACTAATCGTTGGCATTTCGCAATTCCTCGCTATTTTTAGGCAATTAAAAAGCTGCCTAGTTATATGCCGGGCTACTTATGTTTAAGAATACCTTGCGGCTTAAACTAGCCAGCTTTAATCGCCATGTATTCTTTGCTACTTAGTAGGCACAATTTTTTGAGTTTAGCATAAACAAAAATGAGTGTCAA
>Ga0209121_10000623_pt1 | contig 37129 bp, 45 predicted proteins | sample Cruoilmetagenom3_FD_187292 | JGI IMG/M metagenome (GOLD analysis project Ga0209121, IMG submission 187292) | Oil polluted marine microbial communities from Coal Oil Point, Santa Barbara, California, USA - Sample 3 (SPAdes) (version 2) | ecosystem: Environmental > Aquatic > Marine > Oil seeps ... | reverse complement strand
CAGGCCACCGATCACGGCAAGGCCGAGAAGGCCTTGGCGGACTTTGAGGCCGAATGGGGCCAAAAATACCCGTCAAAACCGCATGGGCCGACCCTCATATACAGAGTTTCGGATACTCCCCGCAACTCCTCGGGTGTGTTCCCCTCTTTCACGGCCTCTTCGACCTGGACAAAATGGGCTGCTTTGCCGCGCAAACGGTCGGGCGGATAGGCGGCAAAAATTTTCTCAGTATCTTCATCCGCCAGCCGCTTGGCGCTTGGCGCTTGGGTTGCACTGGCCGGTTTCTTTGTTGTGGACATCGACCAGCTGGATCAGCACAAATCTTGGCGGCGGATTTCAATCCCTTGACGTTGGCGGCCCAGATCACCGCAATGCCGCTCATGGCTTTGAGCCTACCAAAACGAGTGTATCAGGTTCGTGTCTTGTTCGCCAAATATCCTGATACATTAATTGCCAAAAATATTCGCTTTTGTGATGAAATACAATGGATTGCAAATCCGTGTACACCGGTTCGTTTCCGATACTCGCCTCCATTTCCCTCTAGATCAGAGACTTGGCCTTCAAAAAGTAAAGTATGACACATGGTGGGACACAAGGCCTTTTCCGTACGGCTCTCGCGGTCCCAGACCTACGAATGCCTCTATCGGCCCGCCTGACGCGATGTGCGTGTGTAAAGAAGGGTGTGGCGTCTAGTTCCCGGCCTCCTGAACCTCCTCACCCAATCCGCTCACGTAAAGAGCCACCGCGTTGACCTCAAGCTCTGTCAGCTGCTTGGCGATGGAATGCATGATCGCAGAATCGTTGGTGCGGGTGCGTTCGTCAAAAGCCGTCAGCTGTTCCACAACATAGTTCCGGTGCTGACCGGCAAGGCGTGGCAGGTCTTCGTCACCGGCGCCAAATTCCCCGTGGCAATCGCTACAGGCCGGAATTTGTTCATACGCGTTGCCTTCGTGATAGATATAGTACCCGACCGCTTCCAGGGACTGTTTGGACGCCCGAACGCGGTGGGTTTCGACAGGCTGCTTGCTGAAGAACTCGGCCAATGCGGCAATCTGGCTGTCGGTCAGGTCCGCGGCCATATCATTCATGACATCGCTGACCCGCGCCCCATCCCGAAAGTTGCGCAGTTGTTTTTCCAAATAGACCCGGTTTTGCGCGGCCAAGCGTGGGTAAATCATGCTGGAGGCCTCTCCGGCATCGCCGTGGCAATGCGAACACCTGCCTTCCATCAAGCCTGTGATATCTTCACTGTCCTCTGCCTGGGCCCAGCCGATTGACGCCAGGACAATCGCCCCGATGGCCATCATGCGCATTTCTGTTCTCCCCTCCGTCGGTTACGGAAACCTAATCAACCTTGCGACGGATGAAGACCCTTCAAATTGCCGCACCGGGGGCAGGCCGTCATTCACGGGGCCATGACCTGTGCGACGCACCCGCATGTCACAAGGATGAGATTACCGCCGCCGCGCCTTACCTGACCATTTCAATCAGGAAGGCGGCGCTCATGACACTTGTCGGAACATTTCAAACTACAAACGGTGCAAAATAAATTGCGCAGCTGTGCAGACACTTTGGCCACAAGATCGACACCGGGACCGATGGCGACAGTGGATATTGTCAGTTCGACTGGGGTCGGGCCGAAATGCTGGCGAAAGCTGACCGCCTGACCGTGCAGTTTCAACTGGCCGATGCTGCGGCACAGGCTAGGGCCAAGGATGTGATCGATCGGCACCTGGTTCGCTTTGCCTTTCGCGAGGGGGTCGAAACGATGGCCTGGAACGCCTAGAGCAAGGCTGCGGTGTGGCGCGCGATCATCTGTTCTTCATCCGTGCGAATGACAAAGACTTTCGTGGCCGCGTCGGCGGCGGAAATTTCTTGTTCACCAGCTGCGTTGCGGGCGGGGTTGATCCGGATGCCCAGAAAATCCAACCCCAGACAGACCGACGCCCGTACCGAGGTCGCGTTTTCGCCAATCCCGCCACAGAACACCAGCGCATCAACCCCGGATAACAACGCCGCCTGTCCGCCGATTTCGCGACGAACGCGGCTGACGAAATATTCGATTGCGCCGCGGGCGCGGGGCGTGTCGGCCTGTTCCAGTGCCCGCATGTCATGGGTCAGACCCGACAGGCCTTTCAGCCCGGATTGGCGGTACAACAGCGTTTCGATCTGATCCGCCGACATGCCCTTTTCCGCCATCAGATACAGCACGACCCCCGGGTCCAGCTGACCACAGCGGGTGCCCATTGGCAGCCCGTCGAGCGCGGTGAACCCCATCGACGAGCCAATGGAATGGCCATCGCGAATGGCGCACATGGAGGCCCCATTGCCCAGATGCGCGATGATCACCCGACCCCGGGCCCGATCCGGCGCGATCTCGGCCAGCTTGCCCGAGACGTATTCATAGGACAGCCCATGAAAGCCATAGCGGCGAATGCCTTCGTCGTAATATTCATGCGGCAAGGCATAGGTGTCGGCGACCCAAGGGTGGGCGCGGTGAAAAGCGGTGTCAAAACAGGCGACCTGAACGGCCCGCGGAAATGCGGCGCGCGCGGCCTGAATGCCGGCCAGATTGGCGGGCTGGTGCAGCGGCGCCAGTGGGATCAGTTTTTCCAGCGTCGTGATCCGGGCGTCATCCAGCACAATTGGCGCCGACAGATCCGGGCCGCCATGCACCACCCGGTGGCCAATGGCGGTGATCTGCGTGTCCGGGCGGGCTTCATCCAGCGCGCTCAGAATGGTGGTCAGGGCTGCGGCATGATCCGCGCCCTCATCTGGGGACAGGGCACGCTCCAGCACCGTGCGCCCCTGCGCTTTGAGTGTTATACCGGGCGTCTCCCCCAGGCCTTCGACCTGGCCACGCAGTTGTTCAACCGGGGGCGCACCCGCTGCATAGACAGCGAATTTGATCGAGGACGAGCCCGAGTTCAGCGTCAGAATGTGGGCCATCAATGCCCGCCGGGCGCATTGCGCAGCAACCATTGCTGGTACAGCGCGGCGATGGCGCAGGAGGCCAATCGCGCCTTTTCACCGTCCGAGCGCGAGGTCACGATGACCGGCACCGTGGCGCCCAGCACCAGCCCGCCCGCTTCGGCGTGGGCAACGAAGGTCAGCTCCTTGGCCAGCATGTTGCCGGCCTCCAGGTTCGGCACCAACAGGACCTCGGCGCGCCCGGCGACCAGCGACGTGATGCCCTTGGTGCGGGCCGCGTTCACGTCTATTGCGTTGTCCATCGCCAGCGGGCCGTCAACCAACCCGCCCTTGATCTGGCCCCGATCGGCCATCTTCGACAGCGCGGCGGCGTCCAGCGTTGATTGGATCGCCGGGTTCACGGTTTCAATCGCCGACAACACCCCGACCTTGGGCTGGTCCATGCCCAGCGACAGGCACAGGTCGATGGCGTTCTGGGTGATGTCCACCTTCTCCATCAAGGTTGGCGCGATGTTCACGGCCGCGTCCGTGACGACCAACAGGTGGTCCAGCCCCGGCACATCCATGATGAACGCATGCGACAGGCGCCGCGCGGTGCGCAGCCCGCCGTCTTTCTTCAGGATCTGGCCCAGCAGGTCCGAGGTATGCAAATGCCCCTTCATCACCGCCGAAACGACCCCGGCGCGGGCCAGTTCCACGGCCTTGGCAGCAGCGGCCACATGCCCGGGAACGTCAATGATTTCAATACCCGTCAGATCATCGCCATTCTCGGCAGCGCAGGCTTCGATCAAGGTTTTCGACCCAATCAGGATGGGTTTGATGATATCGTACCTGGCCGCCAACATAGCCCCCCCCAGGGCCTCGCGTTCTTCCGGCGCAACCACGGCGGTGGGGATCGGGGCCAGGCCCTCGACCTCCTCTAGGATGCGGTCGAAATGGTTGTGACGGGTGATCACCAAGTCGGGAATATCTTCGTCCGTGTCCTCGATCGACACACGGGTGGTCGGGGTCTGCACCTCGGCTGTGCCGACGCACAACAGCCGCCCATTGCGGCCGGTGGTCTGTGTCTCCAGCGCGATCATCTGGTCGGGCAGCTTTTTGGTCACGGTAACCGTCACCGTCAGTTCATCCCCCACACGGGCGCGGCCCAAAAACTCCAGCGTTTGGGCCCGGTAAAACGATCCGGGGCCCGGCAGGGTGTTCCCGATCACCGAGCTGAACAGCGACCCCACCCACATCGACGGCGCAACCGCTTCGTGATTGTCATGTTCATCATTGGGCAGGTGGATCGGGTTCAGGTTGCCTGAGGCGTGGGCAAAGACAAACAGATCATTCGCCGTGCAAGTCCGCTTCAACGACGCGCTGTCGCCGACTTTCAGATCGTCATAGAGTTTGTTGGTTCGCAGCATTCGGGACCTCTTACACGACAGAATTGGCGGGAGGAGCCCCGGCCGGGATCCATCATTGTGTAGCCCCCGAACCGTCGTCACCGCAAGCCGCCGTATGACATGGCCGCTTTACCACCATATCATGACGAAATTCTATACAGCCCCAGCCTGTCGTTACGTCAGTTCAAATCAGCCAGCAGGCGCGCGGTTTCGGCGGTGACGACACCTGCCTGATCCATGGTCAATTGCATCAACTGTTCCGACACCGCCTCGGCGGTCGGGGCCAGAACGCCCAAATAGCGCGCGGCATGGGTGTCGACCCCACCTGCCCCTGCGTGCGCAGCCCCGACGCCAGGCGTTCAATCGGGCGCGCGACGTTTTCGTCAAACAGGAACCAGATCCCTGAGGTCAAAGCCACCAGACCAAACCCCGCCAGCACGGCGGCAAAGACAAAGCCGGACATCGCGCCCGAGGCCGCGACACGCAGGTATCCGACCCACAACGCCAGCCCGACGACAACAATGCTTCCGACCGCCAACAGGGCAAAGAACAGCAATCCCCGAAGGCGCAGCGACAGGCCTGTGAACCGGGTCATGACGGCACCTCAGCGGCGCGGATCGCGACCAAAGGCGCATCATCTCTGGTATGCTCAGTCAGTCGGCCCCGGTGAAGGAGCCATCTGCGCCGAAATCGGCCCGAAATCGACACTGTCAAACAGCGGCACGCGCCGTGCGCCTGCGCAATCGGCCAGAACGGTCAGAACGATCAGCTTGCTTGGTGCGGCCCAACAGCCCAGGAACAGGGTATCCACCATGCGCAGGTCAGGCGCGACGGCATGGGTGCGGATCGACAGCGTGTCGACCGCCGGATTTCGGCAGCACACCGGCGTGGATCCCTGCCTCCAGCCGAACGCGGGTGTTCACCTTGTTCAAAGGGCCCTGAAGCGCATAGACACGCCCCCTGTCCACCACCGGCACCACACCGATGTGTTTCCGATCCAGCGGGTTCTTGTGTTCCCCCGACCGGATCGTCGCGAACCCGCGCAGCAGGCCCAGAGGCAGGGTGTGTTTCAGCGAATTGGACACCATATGCGCGACAAAGAGCGAATTCTTGTACGCCATTGTCAGGGTCTGATCCTGCAAATCATCAAACAACCCTATGTGGCCGCCGATCGGGCGCAGATCAAACATGACCGAGGCCAGCATCTGCGCCTCAGGCACCGGTTTGTTGACCCAACCATTGACATAGCCACGCCATTTGACCAGCGGCTGGCACCACATCGGGTTGGTCGCCATCATATCGCCGGGACAATAGACATAGCCGCAGGCATCCAACCCGTCACACACGATCTTGGCCATCTGGGCGAAATACCCGTCGTGGTCGGCGTCCGTCACCGCGTCATTCAGGATCAGGCAGTTGCCCTGATCAGACACGCCGGTTTTTTCCTGACGCCCCTGACTGCCACAAGCCAACCACAGATAGGGCACGGGCGCCGGACCCAGCGTTTCTTCGGCCAGCATCAACAGACGGCGGATCACGGGGTCGGCGATATCGGCAATCAGGCGCGTGACCACCTGATGCGGGCGGCCCCTGGCGACCAATGGCACCAACAACTGCGGATGCGGGCGGTGACCTTGGCCGTATCTTCGGCTATGGCCGCATGGGCGGTTTCACTGACCAGTTCGGCGGAACTGACCGCCTGGAACCGGGTCAGATCGGTTTGCGTGACGATGCCGACCAGCTTGCCGCTTTCGACAATTGACACATGGCCGATCTTGCGTTCCATCATCGCGTGCAGCACGTCAGACCCGATCGCGGACGGGGCCAGCGTGATCGGATTGGCGGTCATGATGTCGCCCACCGGGGTCGTGACCGGCAGGGCTTCGGCCAGAACTTTGCCCGACAGGCCGCGGGTGATCCGGTGTCGGCTTGGTCATGCTCGACACAGCATAGGCAACCGCGAAGTTGATCATCGCACCGATCGCACCGAACGAAGTCGACTTGATCGTGCCCAACAGCGGATCAGCATCGATGAAGCTGTTCGTGTCGGGGATGAAGAACCACCCCTTGTGCAGGAAGATATAGAGCAACGTCACCAGCAGACCGGACAGCATACCAGCCACCGCGCCCGTGTTGTTGATCTTGGTCGAGAAGATACCCATCATCAGCGCCGGGAAGGTCGACGCAGCCGCCAGACCAAAGGCCAGGGAAACTATTCGCACCGCAAAACCCAGAGGGTTCAGACCCAGATAAGTTGCAACCGCAATGGCAACACCCATGGCGATCCAAGCTGACAGAAGTTCGTTTTTCTCCGAGATATTCGGGTCCAGCGAACCTTTGATCAGGTCATGCGACACAGCCGAGGAAATCGCCAGCAACAGACCAGCAGCGGTCGATAGCACGGCGGCAAGACCACCGGCGGCAACCAGGCCGATCACCCAGCTGACCAAGTTTAACCGTGACATCCTGGTGCTAGCCAACCCTGTTTCGCAGCCATCGCCTGAAGATCAGCATGGACGCCGAACAGGCCCAGGGCCGGGATCGGGTTGCCCGTCAGTTGCAGCAAGATGAAGATCGCCGGAATGGTGTAGGCCAGGATCAGCACAACGTACTGCGCAACCTGGGTGAAGGTCACACCTTTCATGCCGCCAAACACGGCGAAAGCGAACACAACACAGGCACCGATCATAAGCCGGTTGTGTTGCTGACGTCCAGAACGCGGCCAAAGGCCACGCCCACACTGGTCATCTGGCCGATCACGTAAGTGGTCGATGCAACAATCAGGCAGACAACCGCCACAAGGCGCGCGGTCGGCGAATAGAAGCGATCACCGATAAATTCCGACACGGTGAATTTGCCGAACTTACGCAGGTAAGGGGCCAGCAGCAGCGCCAAAAGCACATAGCCACCGGTCCAGCCCATCAGGAACGTGCTGTTGTCATAGCCGGTAAAGGCGATCAGGCTGGCCATCGAGATGAAGGACGCGGCCGACATCCAGTCAGCGGCGGTTGCCATACCGTTTGTGACGGGGTGAACCCCACGACCAGCCGCATAGAATTCCGAGGTTGCGCCCGCACGGGCCCACATTGCGATACCGATGTGCAGCGCGAAGCTCGCGCCAACAAACAGAAGGTTGATTGCAAACTGATCCACCTGTCCCTGGGTCCTTATTCGTCGTCGACGCCGTGTTCACGGTCGAGCTTGTTCATGCGCCAGCCGTAGTTGAAGATCAGTGCCAAGAAGACGAGGATCGCCCCCTGCTGGGCGAACCAGAAGCCCAGATCGGTGCCTCCGACGCGGATGCCCGAAAGCATGGGGCGCAGCAGAATGCCGAACCCGAATGAGACCACGGCCTAGATTACCAGGCTGATCAAGACGCGCTGTTGGAGGACGTTTCGGACATAAGTCCCCCTCCCCTTGTTGTTTCGCTTCCTCGAATGGGGCCACCGCGCGTGACCCCACCTGTCCCGTTACGCGGTCGCCTGTTCGACGATTGCGTTCAGCCCATCTGCAATGTCCCCAATCGCGCCCATGGCATCGATCTTTTGCAGGCTACCCTTACCGTCATAGTAGGTAATGAGCGGCGCCGTCTGCGTGTGATAGGCCTCAAGTCGGCTGCCCACGGTTTCGGCGTTGTCGTCGGCCCGGCGCTTCATGTCCGTGCCGCCGCATTTGTCGCAGATACCATCCTTGGCGGGCTGCTTGAAGCTGTCGTGATAGCCTTCGCCGCAACCACCACAGGTATAGCGGCCCGCGATGCGCGTCACCATCGCCGCGTCGTCCACCTCAAGGCTGATCGCCGCATTGATGCGCTGGCCGCTTTCGGCCAACAGGGTGTCCAGCGCCTCGGCCTGAACCGTGGTGCGTGGAAAGCCATCCAGGATCACGCCCTTGGCACAATCAGCGTCAGCCAGACGGTCGCGCAGGATGTCGATGACGATCTGGTCGCTGACCAGCCCGCCCGCCTCCATCACGGCTTTGGCGGCCTTGCCAGCGTCCGTGCCAGCTGCCACAGCTGCACGCAGAAGGTCGCCGGTCGACAGCTGAACCAGGCCAAACCTGTCTTCCAACATCCGGGCCTGGGTGCCTTTGCCGGCCCCGGGGGGGCCAAGCAGGATCAAGACGGGCGCGGCGTTCGCGGTACTTGCGCCGTCCATCAGTCGTCACTCCGGTTCATGCGATTGTCGATCAGTTCGTCCACCACACCCGGTTCGGCCAGGGTCGAGGTGTCGCCCAGCGCGCCAAAATCGTTTTCGGCGATCTTGCGCAGGATACGGCGCATGATTTTACCGGAACGGGTTTTCGGCAGACCCGGCGACCACTGGATCAGATCAGGCGCGGCAATCGGGCCGATTTCGGTGCGAACCCAGGTGCGCAGCGCCTTGCGCAGCTCTTCGGTCGGCTCCACGTCGTTCATCAGCGTGACATAGCAATAGATGCCCTGCCCTTTGATGTCGTGCGGATACCCAACCACGGCGGCCTCGGCCACTTTCGGGTGCGCAACCAGGGCGCTTTCGACTTCGGCGGTGCCCATACGGTGGCCGGACACGTTGATCACGTCATCAACGCGACCGGTGATCCAGTAATCACCATCTTCGTCGCGGCGACAGCCGTCACCGGCGAAATAATAGCCGTGATAGTCGTTGAAATAGGTCTTCTGGAACCGCTCATGGTCGCCATAGACGGTGCGCATCTGGCCAGGCCAGCTGTCCTTGATACACAGGACGCCTTCGACGCCATTGCCGTGGGTTTCTTCGCCCGACTGCGGGTCCAGAACCACCGGCTGTACGCCAAAGAATGGTTTCATCGCGGACCCCGGTTTGGTCGCATGGGCGCCCGGCATCGGGGTCATCATGTGACCGCCGGTTTCGGTCTGCCACCAGGTGTCGACGATGGGGCAATTGCCCTTGCCGACCTGTTCATTGTACCAGTTCCAGGCTTCGGGGTTGATCGGTTCGCCCACGGTGCCCAGCAATTTGAGGGCCGACAAGTCCTTGCCTTCGACCCATTCGTTGCCTTTGCCCATCAGGGCGCGCAGCGCGGTCGGGGCGGTGTAGAACTGGTTCACCTTGTGCTTGGCGCACACGTCCCAGAAACGGCCCGCGTCGGGATAGGTCGGCACCCCTTCGAACATCACCGTGGTCGCGCCATTGGCCAGCGGTCCATAGACGATATAGCTGTGGCCAGTGACCCAGCCCACATCAGCAGTACACCAGAAGATGTCGCCGTCATGATAGTCGAACACATATTCATGCGTCATCGAGGCATAGACCAGATAGCCACCCGAGCTGTGCACAACGCCCTTGGGCTGACCAGTCGAGCCCGAGGTATAGAGGATGAACAGCGGATCTTCGGCGTTCATTTCGGCGGGGTTCGAGATGTCTGAGGCTTCCAGCGCCATCTCGTTGTAATCAAAGTCACGCCCGGTGACCCAGGTGGTTTGACCGCCGGTGCGTTTCACGACCAGGCATTTCACCGTGTCTTTGGTGTGCAGAAGGGCGGCGTCGGCGTTGGATTTCAACGGTGTCGCACGGCCGCCACGCGGGGCATAGTCGGCGGTGATCACGACCTTGGCGTCGGACCCGTTGATCCGGGCGGCCAAGGCGTCGGGGCTGAAACCCGCGAACACGATCGAATGCACCGCGCCAATCCGCGCACAGGCCAGCATCGCATAGGCCGCTTCGGGGATCATGGGAAGATACAGCACGACCCGGTCGCCTTTGCGCACGCCCAGTTCTTCAAGGATGTTGGCCATCTTGCAGACGGCAACATGCAATTCCTGATAGGTGATGTGCTTGGCAGCCTCTTCGGGGCTGTCGGGTTCCCAAATAATCGCAGTCTGATCGCCGCGGGTCGCCAAGTGGCGATCAACGCAGTTGGCAGCGACGTTCAGCGTGCCGTCAGCAAACCAGTTGATGTTCACATTGCCGAACTCAAAAGAGGTGTTCTTCACTTCGGTGAACGGCTTGATCCAGTCAATACGCTTGCCATGTTCGCCCCAGAACGCATCCGGGTCGTTGACCGATGCGGCGTACATTTCATCGTACAGCTTTTCGTCAATATGGGCTTTTGCAGTGAAATCGGCAGACGGTGCGTAGGTCTGGCCGCTGGGTGTTTGCGACGACATTCGGGGTCCTCCTCCTCTAAATCCTCCTCAGCGCGCCGGGCGCGCAGGGCGCGGGTTGACCAAATCGAAAGCCCTCCCCCACCGCGTGTGAAAATAGGGAAATAACCCCGTGGGAAACAACAGTTTTTGTGTAAATTGCCTTAACTACACCGTCACAGCCTTGTAAATTTATTTCGCTGATGGAAAAAATTTCAAACAAAAGCAACGTGTTGCCTGTGAAAGGGATCATGAAAAGGTTGAAAATTTCGCGGGCCTGTTTCGTCGCTAACATGCCGCTTGCGCATTATTGCTGAGACACCACGTCATTTTTTCGGAATATTTCGCGTAAAAACGCCGCCGTTTCGCAAAGAGACGGCGGCGCGGATTCCCTGTTCAGGGGGAATTCAGGCTTTTTCGCTGGTCTGCAACGGCTGTGCCACAATCCGGGACAGCCCCTGGGTTGCCGTCACCTGACCACACCAGGCCAGGATGTCGGCGGGGTTGGGTTCCAATGCCACGGCCTCGCCGCCACAGAAGGTCTGAAAGGCCTCGACGTTCAATTTGTTCACCCCGACCAGCACCGGAATGTCGCGCGACAGGGCCTCGGCGATGGCATTGCGGAAACCGCGCCCCTCGGCTTCGTGTTTGCCAAACTTGTTGACCAGCAGGATGTCGGTGCCATCCGTCAGGCCCTGTTCGGTCAGCGCCACGGCCTGCTCTAACGCGTCAGTGTTCAAACGACAGCCACGCGACAGCGCCCCCAGCGATTGCGAAATACGGATCAGCGGACCATCGGGCAGCACCTGCACATCCATGTCGCAATGGTGGACCTTTTCGCGATCGGTATCAATTTGAACCGTCCCACAGACACGCAGCCCAGCCGAGGTCATGACCCCGGCCACATCGGCCAGCAATAGGTTGGTCTCTCCGCGCCCCGGCGCGATGGTATAGGCGAATTTCATATGTTCATCCTTGGCAAAACGGGCCGCCCGTCAAGCGCGGCCCGACTTGTGTTTTCGACTAGTCGCTTTCGCCACCCTCCAGATACCCTTGCAGATCGGCAACAGCGCGGGCGCGCGGTGTGACCATGTGGCCATTGGCGGCCAGGTCTGCCGACAGGTCCTCATAGGCGTCCTGCCACCCTTCGGGCAGGTTGTGGGCGATGCCCTGGTGGCAGTCGATACAGGTCTTGCCTTCGTCCAGGGCGATTTGGTGGTTGTCAGCGGCGCGACCCTCTTGCAACGTAAAGTCCATATAGTCGAACTTGTGGCAGTTGCGACATTCGCGCGAATCCGTCGTCTTCATCGCGGTCCAGACGCGGCTGGCCAGATACAGGCGGTGTTCTTCGAACTTCTCGGGGGTGTCGATCACACCGGTGACAAAGTGGCCATACAGCTCCTTTGAAGCCTGGATCTTGCGAATGATCTTGGGCCACCAGTCTTTCGGCACGTGGCAATCCGGGCAGGTTGCCCGCACGCCTGAGCTGTTGTTCTGGTGAACGGTGCCTTGGTATTCGGCGTACACGTTGTCCTTCATCTCGTGACACGAGACGCAGAAGTCTTCGTTGTTGGTGGCCTCAAGCGCCCAGTGAAAGCCGCCCCAAAAGGCAACACCCACAACGAAACCGACAACCAACAGGAAGCCCAGCGACAGGACACCCGAGGGCGACCAGAAGAAGCGCCAGAAGCGGCGGATGAATCCTGGGTTCGTTTCAGACATGTCTGTTATCCTTTCCCTCGCTCAGCCGCGATCAGTTCGACGCTTCGAAGGTGTTTTCCACCAGAGCAGGCGCATCGGCCTGCGGCACGTGGCATTGATTACAGAACCAACGGGTCCCGGCGACGGTGTCCATCTGGTTGCCTTCACGGTCCAGATAGTGGGTCATCGACAGGGTCGGAGCCTTACGATCGCCCGCCGTGGTCCAGTCATGGCAGGACAGGCAGCGGTTGGCCTTCAGGTCGATCTGGTATTGGTCAATCGAGTGGGGCACCAGCGGCGGTTGCTGTCGATAGTTGCGCGTGAAGCGGGTTTCATCCTGGTGAAACACGTCTTCGACCGCAACGGGTTCGTCAACTGCGGCGCCACGCAGGGTATCCACGCCTCCGGCCGTTTGGGCAAAGGCAAGGCCGGCCAGCATGGCCGAAGCCGCAAGTGCGCTGATAAAAGTGGTCTTTTTCATGGGGCATCTCCCGTGGTTGTCTTAGGCCGCGCGACTGGCCTCGGATTGGTGTTTGGGTTTCTTCCGTTCCGTGCGGGCGGGCGCAAGGGTGTCATCGAAACGGGTGGTGAACTTGAAGACGTCCGGCGCGCAGACATCCACGCAGCGACCGCAGTTGGTACAGTCCGCCGACAGGATGATCGGCGTGTCGGCGTCGGTCCCACGCAGGGCCGGGGTAATCACGTGCATTTCCGGGCAGACCGCAAAACAATCCATGCAATCGTCGCATTCAGACCGTTTCACTGCGCTGACGCGGACGACGGAACGGGTTCCCAGCAGGCCGTAAAAGGCACCGACCGGGCACAGATGGCCGCACCAGCCCCGGCGCGACACGAACAGGTCGAACAGGAACACGGCAAGGACAAAGGTCCAGGCAAAGCCCATGCCAAAGATCAGCCCGCGGTGCAGCATCGAGATCGGATTGACGACCTCCCAGGCGATGGTGCCAGTGACGGCGGACACGACCAGAACCATACCCATGACCCAGAAGCGGGTCGACCGTTTCGGCTGCCAGCCTTTTTGCAGGCCCAGCTTGTCATGCAGCCAATGCGCCCCGTCCGTCACCGGATTGATCGGGCAGACCCAGCTGCAATAGACCCGCCCGCCGATCAGGGCATAGGTCACCCCGACGATCAGCGCACCGATGATGGCGGTGGTTTCGGGCCAATGCAGCGCAAACAGCGTCTGCACAAAGATGAACGGATCCGTCAGCGGCAGAATATCAAAGGTCAGCGACCCGGACAGGTTGCCCTTGACCCACCAGATACCAAACCACGGCCCCAGCAGGAACAGACCCAGGAAAAAGGCTTGCGAGACACGGCGCAGGACCAAGAATTTATGGGCCAGCCACCAGCCCTTTTCGTCAATGGCCTCTTGGCCGACAGGACGTTTGGTTTTGTCCGACATCAGTTCGTCCCCCCTGTTCCGGGAAGGGTCACGCTGGGCGTAAAACCACCCTCCATCGAAGGATCGGGCAGACCATCAAGGTATCCACCGGGGGCAACCAGATTGTCCGTGCCTTCGCCGGGCAAACGGTCCGGCAGGTCGATGATTTCATCCACCAGCTGTTCGCGGTCTTCCCAGCCCAGCTTATAGTGCTCGGCGGCGTCCGCCATGGCGATGCGGCGTGGCAGGACCTTGATCGCGGCCTCTCCGGGCAGGACACAGGATTTTTCGCATTTGCCACAGCCGGTGCATTTGTCGGAATGCACGACAGGCATGAAAATCGCGTGGTGGCCGGACCGTTCGTTATGGCGACGCTCCAGCGTAATCGCCTCGTCAATCACCGGGCAAACCCGATAACACACGTCACAGCGCAGCCCCAAAGCGTTCAGGCAGGTTTCTTCGTCGATCAGAACCGCAAGGCCCATGTCGGCGTCGTCGATGTTGGTCAACCCGTGATCCAGCGCGCCCGTCGGACAGGCGGCGACGCAGGGGATGTCATCACACATCTCGCAAGGAATATCGCGGGCGGTGAAAAACGGCGTGCCCGTGGCGGCGCCATCCAAGCCCAGTTCGGCCAGTTTCAGCGTGTCATAGGGACAATCGCGCACACACAGGCCGCAGCGAATGCAGGCGGCCAGAAAGTCGGCTTCGTCGGGCAAAGCGCCTGGCGGTCGGATCGACCGGGTCGGCAGGGCCTTGGCGTCCGTTACGAATTGTGAAAGCGCCATGCCCGCCACCGCACAGCCCGCCGTCACCCGCGCAGCGTCCTGAAGGAAGCGGCGCCGGTCCATGGCACTGGGATTGCGTTTCTTCGCGGCGGGCATGGTCTTATCCTCGGTTTATAGTCGTTGCATCAAGTCTTAGGCACGTTCGATCTTCACGGCGCATTTCTTGAAATCGGTCTCTTTCGAGATCGGGCAAGTTGCATCCAAGGTCAGTTTATTGGTCAACTGGCCTTCGTCGAACCAGGGCATGAACACCACACCGCGGGGCGGTTTGTTGCGGCCCCGGGTTTCGACCCGCGACCGAACATCCCCACGGCGCGAGGACACGGTGATTTCCTGACCCCGGCGCAGACCGCGATCCTTGGCGTCATCGGGGTGCATGAACACCACGGCGGACGGGAAGGACCGGTGCAGTTCCGGCACGCGACGGGTCATCGACCCCGAGTGCCAGTGCTCCAGCACGCGCCCGGTGACGAACCACAGGTCGTATTCATCATCCGGCACCTCGGCGGCGGGCTCGTAAGGCGCATAGATGATGTTGGCTTTGCCATCGGGCTTGCCATAAAACTTCACGCCCTCGCCCTTTTTCACATAGGGGTCATAGCCTTCGCGGAAGCGATACAGCGTCTCTTTGCCGTCAACCACGGGCCAGCGCAGACCGCGGGCTTTGTGATAGACATCGAAGTCGGCCAGATCGTGGGCATGACCGCGGCCAAAGTCGGCATATTCTTCGAACAGGCCTTTCTGGACATAGAACCCAAAGTCTTCGCTTTCATGGTTGTTGAACCCTTCGGCGACTTCGCTGGTCGGGTATTTGTTGACCTTGCCGTTCTCATAGAGAACTTCGAACAAGGTCTTGCCGCGCAGCTCGGGCTTCAGGGCCAACAGCTCCTCCGGCCACACATCTTCGGTCTTGAAGCGCTTCGAGAACTCCATGACCTGCCAGACGTCCGACTTGGAATCGCCCGGTGCCGACACCTGTTCGCGCCAGAACTGAGTGCGCCGTTCGGCGTTGCCATAGGCACCTTCTTTCTCGACCCACATGGCGGTGGGCAGGATCAGATCGGCGGCCAGCGCCGTGACGGTCGGATAAGGATCGGACACGGTGATGAAGTTGTCGGGGTTGCGATACCCCGGCAGGCCTTCTTCGTTCATGTTCGGCGCGGCTTGCAGGTTGTTGGTGCACTGAACCCAGTGGCAGTTCAGATCACCATCTTTCAGTTTGCGGTGCATCAGAACGGCGTGGAAGCCGGGCTTGGGCGGAATGGTGCCTTTGGGCAGGCCCCAGGAGGCTTCGCAGATGTCGCGGTGCGCCTCTTTGGCGACGACCATGTCGGCGGGCAGACGGTGGGCGAATGTGCCGACCTCGCGCGCCGTGCCACAGGCCGATGGCTGGCCGGTCAACGAGAAGGGCGAGTTGCCCGGCTCGGAGATTTTGCCAACCAACAGGTGCACGTTGTACATCAGGCTGTTCACCCAGGCCCCGCGTGTGTGCTGGTTGAACCCCATAGTCCACAGCGACATGACCTTGCGGTTCGGGTCGGCGTATTGCTTGGCCAGACGTTCCAGTTTCGCAACCGGCACACCCGAAATTTCCGACGCCTTTTCAACGGTGTATTCGGAAACGGCTGCGGCGTATTCCTCAAAGGTGATCGGCGTCAGCTTGCCGTGCTTACCTTCGTGGGCCGGGTTTTCAGCGGCTTGTTCCAGCTCGTGCGTCGGGCGCAGACCATACCCGATATCGGTCGCGGTTTTGGTGAAATTGACGTTCTTGGCAACAAAGTCTTCGTTCACAGCGCCGGTCTGGATGATGTAATTCGCGATATAGTTCAGGATCGCCAGATCGGTCTGCGGCTTGAAGATCATGCCATTGTCGGCCAGCTCGAACGACCGATGCTCAAACGTCGAAAGCACATGCACTTCGCTGCCCGGCTTGGTCAGGCGCGTGTCGGTCAGACGCGACCACAGGATCGGGTGCATCTCGGCCATATTCGAGCCCCAGAGCACGAAGGTGTCCGCGTGCTCCAGATCATCATAACAGCCCATCGGTTCATCAATACCGAAGGTGCGGATGAAGCCGGCCACGGCGGAGGCCATACAGTGGCGTGCGTTCGGGTCGATGTTGTTTGAGCGCAGCCCACCCTTCATGAACTTGGCGGCGGCATAGCCTTCCCAAACGGTCCACTGGCCGGACCCGAACATGGACACGGCAGTTGGGCCTTTTTCCTTGATGGTGGCCTTCCACTTGTCGGCCATCACGTCAAAGGCTTCGTCCCAGGACACCGGTTCGAAATCGCCTTCCTTATCGTAAACGCCGTTGGTCTTGCGCAACAGGGGCGTGGTCAGGCGGTCAGCGCCATACATGATCTTGGACAGGAAATAACCCTTGATGCAGTTCAACCCGCGGTTCACGGGCGCTTCGGGGTCACCCTGTGTGGCGACGACACGGCCGTCTTTCACACCGACCAGAACGGAACACCCTGTGCCGCAGAAGCGGCAGGCGGCCTTGTCCCAACGAATGTCGGGGCCGCGGACCTGTGCGGTGGCGCCGTTGGGCAAGGTAATCCCAGCAGCCGACGCCGTTGCGGCGGCAGCAGATGCCTTCAGAAAGGAGCGGCGGGACGTGGACTCTGTCATGATGTGGGTCTCCCGGGTTCAGTGTTGGGTTGGCAAAGCGGCATCGACGTCTTCATCGAGCTCTTCGAAATGGTGATAGGTCAGCGTGACGGTCAGCACGCCGGGGATCTGATGCATATCCATGATCTGCTCCGAGGCGCGCTTGCCCTCGATATCTTCGACAGTGACGACGATGCGTCCGTCTTCATGGGCGTGAACTTCGCCGCCCTCGGTCGCAGCGATGGCCACCATGACCTGATCGGTCATGTCAGGCATCGTGTGAACCAGGCAGCCGCAGATGTTCAGCATGGGCGGGCCTCCGTTTCGGATGTGATTTGAAAAAGGGTGATGGCGCCGACCGGGCACGGGGCAAGACAGCCGCCGCAGCCGGTACAGGCCTCGGTGTCGAATTGCGGCTGGGCATTGCCGCCCGGGCGCAATTGAAACCGGATCGCGTTTGCGTCGCAGTGATCCTGGCAGATGCGGCATGACACGGCGTTCAGCGACAGGCAGGATTGCGCCACCTGCGCACGCCAGGGCCAGACATTGTCCACCACCAAAGCGCCTGTTTCGCAAGCGTCGGTACATTTGCCGCAGAAGGTGCAGGCCGAGGCGTTGAAGTCGAGCACCGGGAACCCTTCACGGTCGCGCAGCACGATCCCTTCGGGGCAGGCCCGGGCGCAGTCGCCGCATTGGGTGCAGGTCTCGTGAAACGCGATCTCTCCGCGCGCGCCAACCGGTCGCTGTCGGGGAGTTTCCCTTACCTGCCCGCGCAGGAATGCTCTTCTGGAGGTCGCCGTGTTCACTGTACTTCCTTGCTCGCCCGCTCCGCGCTGGCCACACGGCATGCCTAGCCCTATTCCCCTGTTCATTTTTTGATTCAGATCAAAGCCAAACGTCAGAATTTTCTCTTTGTTTTCAATAATCTACACATTCCTATTATTGAATTTGGCCTATGGAAACACGCCTAAACCCTTCAAAAACGGCCCTTTTTCTCACCCTGTGTCTTTCTACAGAAATCAAGTCAGAGGTGAAAAATATTCCTTAAAAATCAATGGGTAAAATTGACGAATCTCATTTTTTAGGCGTTTTCGAAAATGTGGGCCGTCCCCGGCACGTCAAAACCGCGTTTCTTTACGGACAGGCCCCGGAATGCGCCCTGTTCGAGGCGGTCCAAGACCATGGCGCCACCTTCGCTGTTGTGAATGACGTTGCCCTTACCGCCATCAAAACGGTGTGGGTGATTGGACTGTTTTCCCCGGATTGATCAGGCGGGTGTCATCCCGGCCCCTGCCCGCCCCAACAGGACCTGCGCCAAGGCGGTGACATTCATCACCATGGCGTAGATCAGCGCAGGCACGGACATGGCCGGATCGTGCAGCACAGCACCTGCCACGAACAGGGCAACGGCGACGTTCTGCAACGAGGCCTCGACCATGATCGCGCGGACCTGTGTTCTGCGCAGCCGGGCCAGCGAGCCAACGCCGAATGCCAGCGCCAGCGCCCCCAAGTTCAACGCCACGACTGCGGCCCCTGTGCTGGCGAAATGGGCCGTCATCGCGCCCCAGTTCTGGATGAAGGTTGCCACCACCATGGCGATAAAGACGATGCGCGAGGCTGGCTCAAGCCCGTTGATCACGGTTTTCGCCGCACCGGGTGCCGTGGTGGACAAGGCCATGCCCAACAGCATCGGCACCAAAGCCACGCCAACCATCAGGCCGCTGATCCGCGCCAATCCGTCCGCCGTAGGCAGCTCGGCGGCCCCCGCCAGTGACAAAACCAGTGGGATCGTGACGCTGGCCAGCGCGGTCGTGACAAGGGTCATTGCCGTGGACAGCGCCAGATCCGCGCGCGCCAGATGGGCGATGTAATTCGACGTCACCCCACCCGGGGCAGCGGCCACCAGCACCAGCCCGGCAGCCATCGGCGCGGGCAGACGCAAAAGCACAGCCAGCAGAACCGCAAGCGCCGGCAGGCCGATCAGCTGCACTGCAAGGCCGATGCCCAGGGCACGTGGGTTGCGAAACACCGCGCCCAGGTGGCGCGCCTCCAGCCGCAGGCCGACAACAAACATCAACAGCATCAGGCCAATCGGCAGAAGTTTCGCAAGTAGCTCGGCCATGGGGCCCCCTGTTCATCATCGCGTGTATGGCATCTGGAAAGCGGCAAAGTCTGACATAAGTCAAGTCGCAACGCCCCGCGCCCCGCTATCTGTCCCCCTGAACCCAAGGAGCGAACAATGTCCAACCGCCGTGCTTTTTTGATCTCGACCGCGATGGTCAGCCTGACCGCCGCCCTGCCCGGCTGGGCGCAACATGCCGATCTGGAACCCGAACCGGGATCGGACGACCAACCCATTCGCCGCCGGTATCTGATGGAAGACACCTATGGCAACGTGGTGACAGACGAAGACCTTCAGGGCAAATTCGTGCTGGTCTATTTCGGTTATATGGGCTGCCCGGATGTCTGCCCGACCTCGATGTCGACCATCTCAGATGTGATGGAGCAACTGGGCGCGCGCAACGACCATCTGGCCGTTTTGTTCGTGACCGTGGACCCGGACCGCGACACCGCCAAATTGCTGCGCGACTATGTCGGTTTCTTTGATGACCGCATCATCGCGCTGCGCGGGCCCAAGGCCTATACCGACCACATGGTGAAAGCGTTCAACGCGCGGTACGAATTCCACGTGCCGGATCCCGCCAAGCCGAACGAATACTCGGTCGACCACACCGCCTCGATTGCGTTCATGTCCCCGACCGGCGATCTGATCCGGCGCTTCCCGCATGGCATGTCAGCAGATGATATCACCGCGGATATGACCGCGACGATGGACGAGGTTCTGTCGCAGTGATCCTATCTCGACGCCAGGTTCTGGCAGGCGTTGCCAGCCTGGCCGCGACACCTGTGTGCGCATCAGACGCGCCCCCTTCTGCGGCCAGCTTGGCGCAACCGGTGGCGCAGCCCCGCACGATCAGCGGGCTGGACATCACGGATGAGGCCGGCGCCCCCGTTCTGGCCGAGGCCTGGCGCGGCCGTTGGGTGATCCTGAACCTCTGGGCACCCTGGTGCCTGCCCTGCCGACGCGAGATGCCGTCGATTGAAAACCTGTCACGACAGCTGGACTCTGAGCGGTTCGCGGTTGTCCCGTTGGCATTCGAATGGCGCGGGCCAATTTGGGTCAACAAATTTTACCGCGAGGTCGGGATCACGGATTTGCCCGTCTATCTGGGCGATGGGGAAAACGTGGATGCGGTGTTGGGCCTGTCAAACCTGCCCACCACGGCAATCGTGAACCCGCAGGGCCAGCACGTCTTTACCGTGGCCGGAGAGGCCCGCTGGGACGACAGCGAAACCCTGGCCTGGCTGCGCGCGCTTTAAACCAGATCGGATTTGGTGAACCGCCAGTATCCCAGCCCCGCGAACGCCAGACCCAACAGGGTCGGATAGCTCAGCGCCCAAAGCACATAGCCGGTTTCCCCGAACGTATCCAGGATCACATAGGACGCCGGACCCAGCAGGATCAGCTGGGGGTCAAACAGGATCATCGACGCGGTGCGGAAACTTTGCAGCGGGTTGGCCAGCGCGATGCCGATGACGAATTCCGGCACGAACTGGGCCTTGATCAGCACCGACAGCAACAGCAGATCCAGCAACGCCACCAGCACCAACCAGATCATCAGGCTGGCCCCCAGCGCGACCTCGGTTGATCGTGACACGGCGGACAGCAGAAAGCCAAGGCCCAGAAAACAGGTGGCCAGTGCTGCGGTCAGACCGGAATACAGGCTCACGTGCCGCCAGGGAATTTCATGCCCTTTGATCGCGCCAAAGACGGCGGCAATGGCCAGTGCGACCAGCACCGGCGCCAGGATCAACACCAGACGCGCAACGAACCGGCCCCAGAACCAGGTGCGCAGGCTGACCGGAAAGGCCAACATGTATTCCAGGTTCCCCGCCTCGCGATCCCCAACCATCGACCGCGCAGTGGCGACAATGATGAACAGCGGCAACACCGCCATGGTGATCTGAATATAGGTGACCAGCAGGCGTGACAGGCCGGTAAAGCCCAGCACACGGCTTTCGGACACACCGGTAAAGATCAGCAGGACCATCAGCCCCACAGCCACCAGCGCATAAAAATGGAACCAGCGCGAGCGCAGGCTTTCCTGAAGCTCAAGCCGCAGCATGAGGCCGAAACGGGCACGGGGGGATTGGGTCATTCTACATGAATCTCATCAACGGGCAGACAACGGCTCGACAACCCCTTAAGCAGCACGGCGGTTTTCATGACGTCAAACGGCACGCTTCCCGGCTCAGGCGTGGGTACGGCGGCATAGCCGTAATCCATGGGGCTGATGGTGTCGGGATGATAGAAAGCTTGCCGTGCGTCAAGCCAATCCTGCCCGGTGTTGCTGTCCATCACCCAGAATTCAACATCCGGCTCCAGCTTCCAGCTTTGCATGTACAGCCAATGCACGGCGTCGCCGACATCGTCGAATTTGGCCAGACGCTTGGTCGGTCCACCGCGCACTTCGGCGGCATATCGCGCGTCCGATATGATCATGCCGCAGATCTCGCAGACCTCGCGGCCCCAGCGGATATCCTCGGGCCCTTCGGTCTGGGGTTTGCAGGCGGCCAGCACGGGGGCTGCGGCCAGCATGGCCAGAACAGCGCGGCGGTTATGGCTGCAACGACACATCAGCTTTTCCCCGTGTCCAGCGACAGCAGGTCGATCAGGCTGGCATAGCGGCTGATCAGCCCCAGGAACCGCAGCGTGTCGCCCGCCGGAATGCGGCCTTCGAAGTGGGTGCCGTTGCTGGTCTCAAACCCCCAGTCGGTCAGCGCGGCGGCAAAGGTCGGGTGCGGCTCGCTCAGACCAATGCGGCAACTGCTCAGCACACCCGCCTTCAACCGGTCCACCACACTGTCGTCCAGCACGACCTTGCCCCGGTCCATTTCGATCACCCGATTGACCAGCGGCGCGACCTCTTCCAACCGGTGCGAGGCGATCAGCATCGAGGCCGATTTGCGCGCGGCCAGCAGGTCGATAAAAACGGCCCGCGCGGCAGGGTCCAGATTGGCGGCCGGTTCGTCAAAAATCATCAGATCGACATCGCGCGCCAGGGCAACGGTCACCAGCACCTTCTGTTTCTGCCCGCCTGACAGGCGATAGAACGGCTGGCGGCGGATTTCGTCCAGATCGATGCCCATCGCTTCGGCGATTTCGGTCATCCGTGTGCGGTCGGCCCCGGCACCCTTTTCGGCAAAGCTCAACAACTCGCCCACAGGCATGCGCAGGGGCGGCGGCAGCTGCGGCACGAAAGCGATGCGCGACAGCATGCCAACGTCACGCCGCGCAGCGCCCGCGCCATCAAATTCGACGGCGCCCTGATACCGATAGTGGCCCAACAAGCAGCGAAACAGCGTCGTCTTACCTGCGCCGTTCGATCCGATCAGCGCAATGCGGTCGCCCGCCTCGATTGACAGGGTCAGCTCATCCAGCACCGCGCGGCGTTCAAACCGTTTGGACAGCCCGTTGATTGAAATCATGCCCATCAGATCACCTTGTCAAACCCACGGATGCTGAAGCTCAGAGCCTGTTGCGGGCAGGCGTCAACACACAGGCCACAGCGTGTACAATCCGGGGCGATATAGTCCACATCATTCTGGGCATATCCCATCTTTGTGATGTCCAGAACGTGGGGCACCAGACAAACCGCGCGGCATTCGCCTTCGTGCACGCATTTTTCCAGCTCGTATTTGATCTGGACCGGCGCGGCGGTGCCGATGACACCATAGGTCAGCCCCATCGGGCAGGCATAGCGGCACCAGAAACGGCGCGAGAAGAAGACTTCGAACGACAGCAGGAACGCGACCCACATCAGGGCCAGCGTGGGACCATAGATCAAGGCGCGGCTGACGATGCCGACCGGGTTGATATATTCGAACACGGTATAGCCAGACAGGAACGCCAAGCCCATGAAGATAAACCACAAAACCACACGCATACCGCGGTGGAACGGGTGGTCTTTCACATATCCGCGTTTGGCCAGGAACAGGTGAATTGCCTCGGCCCATTCCGCCAACAGGTGATAGGGACAGGCCCAGGAACAAAAGGCGCGCCCGCCAAAGAACCACCAGACCAGCACCACCGTAACGGTGCCAATCAACAGGTTCAGCATCAGGTCCTTATAGGCCAGCGTGACCTGGAGCGCCGCCGTCGGGTCGGCCATGTGGAAGCCCAGGAACCGCGACGCGGTCAGGGCGCCTTCGACCAGTTGCACATCCCAGCTGAAGGACACGATAAACATCGTGTTGATAATCAGGATCGAGGTCCAGCGGAAATACATCCACTTGCGGCTGACGATGGGATAATCCAGCTCGTGCTGAATGATCTCTTTGCGCTTCACGACCTCTTCGGGCGACTTCTGAAGCTTCTTCAGGTCCCGCGCGGCGTCGGTTTCTTCGTCCTTGGTCGGTTTGCGCGGCTCGGCGCCAAACATCATGGCCAGCTTGTGCAGATACCATTTCATGCTCATGACTGACGCTCCAGGGCAAGTTCGGTGTCAATGACGATTGACGCCGGTTCGGTCGGGCACATCATCTCGCAGGTGCCACAGCCGACACAGGATTTGTGGATCACCGGTTTGAACCGGATCTCATCGGGATCATCGCTGAGTGGCTCCAGCGAGATCGCGCCTTCAATCGGGCATTCCCGCACGCACAGGTCGCACAGCTCGACATCATAGGGGTGATCGGCGACCGGGATCGGGGTCCAGCGGTCGATTTCCTCGTACCGCAGCAGCCCGGTGAAATCTTCGCCTTGCACGTACCCTTCAAAGCCCAGGCCCTTCATCGCCAAACAACTGTCGGGGCGGGCCAGGCGGGCAAAGCCGATGCTGACCTCTTCCTTCTTGGCAATCTCGTGGGACAGCGCGCCTGTCGGGCAGGCCAGCACGCATTGCGTCGCGTCACAGGAGAAATCACAGGCCTGAGACCGCGCGTCGATATAGGGCACGCCCAGGCCATAGCCTTCGTCGCCATCGCCCAGTTTGATCGCTTCAACGGGACAGACCTGAACGCATTGGCCGCATTTGATGCAGGCGGACAGGAAATCGTCCTCGGGGATCGCGCCGGGGGGGCGCAGACGGTCAAACACCTGCGCGCGCACCGGATACCAGCCCACCAGGCTGGCCCCGACCACCACGGCACCGGCCCCAAGCGAGCGCACCAGCATACGCCGCCGCTCCAGTTCGCGCCGCGTCAGGCGTTTCTTTTTCGGTTTTTCCGGGGCTGCTCCCGGGGCTGCATTGTCACTCATTGCAACATCTCCAAAGCAGATTTCGGCGCGCCTTCGACCACCTCACGCACCGGCGGATCCATCAGCGAGATTTCTTCGCGGATCAACAGGCGTGGTTCGGAAAACGGCGCCAGGCGCTCGACGAAATCAAGCGCGGCAAGGGCCAGACCGCCGCGGAAGAACGAGGCGTTGGGTATCTCCATCCAGATGCGGTCGGCATAGTTGTAGATTTCATAGGGCACATCGCCCTGCCCGTCCGCATCGCGGTCAAAGCCGGCGTAGTCGTCCCAGTAGTTGCCTTCCCAGCCCTCGCGCAACGCCGTGCCACGGCCACGCACGGAAATCTGGGTAAAGTTCGACACGAACGCGTTGCGCTGAAAGTGGTTGCCGGTCCAGTCGGTGTGAAATTCGATACCGATCCCGTTATAGGCGATCGTGTTGTCGGCAAAGGTATTGTCCAGGTCCGGGTCCCAGGGTGACGGGTCCAGATAGACGCCGGTCGCATTGCCAATCAGGTCATTGCGCAGGATTTTTGCGCCTGAGCTTTCCTTGAACCCGATACCGGTGCCGGACGCGCCCCAGGCGCGCAGGATCTGGTTGTCCTGCACGGTGATGTTGTTGGCATACATCAGGAAAACGCCAACGACGCAGTCCGATATTTCGTTGCGTTCGACTGTATTTTCATGGGCATACATGAAGTGGATGCCATAGCGTCCGCGCCGGATCTTGTTGTCGCGCAGCACGTTGCCCGAACTGTACCAGATCACGATATCGCGGCTGTCTTCGATGATATTGTCTTCGAAGGTGTTGTCGTTCGAATACCAGATGCGCACGCTGTCACCGCGCAGCTCCAATGGCATGTCTTTGGACGAAACATGGATGCGACGCAGCACATTGTTGGACGCCTGCGTCATGTCGACGCCAAACAGCGACCCTTCGATCACCACATCCCGGATGACGTTGAAATCACCGGAAATGCGCAGGCCCGCGTCAACCTTGTTGTGCAGACGGCCCGAGTTGCGGATCGTCACGTTTTTCAAAGTCGCGCCAGTGGCTGTCATGGTCACGACCGTGCCCGTGTTGCCACCGTCGATAATGACGCCTTCGCGGCCGTCCAGCACGATGTTGCGATCAATGGTGATCTGTTCGACATAGACACCGGATGGGGGCACAACATCGCCCCCATCCGGGGTCGCGTCGATCATATCCTGCAACGGCCCCGCCATGGCCGGGGTCGCAAAGACCACCGCCAGGGCGAGTGACAGAAGGGTTCGCGCGAAGGTCATTGGCTTACATCCGGGCTGCGGCGTCACCGGCCAGACGGACCTGTTTCAGCCGGATCAGGGCAGCAAACAGCAGAACCGCCGAGGACGCAACCATGAAGCCAAAGCCAGCGGCCGGATAGGAGTGGGTCGCGAATTGCGCCACTTTACCGTCGCCAAACACCGTCGGCATGAAGGGTTTCAGCGTGAACGCCCCCATGGAGTTCAGCGTGTGACCATACCACCACAGCCAGCCTGCGTATTCCGCCAGGAACCCGATGGGCAGGGCCATGGGCGCCAACACCAGGATCCAGTGGAAGATCGAGCGCACCGACCAGGCGGCAAACACCATCAGCACCATCAGCGCCATGATGATCGCGTACAAGACCTGCGCCACGCCATCCATGGTCTGAACCAACGGATCGTTGCGGGCGGGATCGTTGAACCAACGGCCCAGCGACTTCGAATAATGCCACTTGAACACCTGCATGAGCGATCCATTCCACTCCTCGCGTTCATCGGCGGGGCGTTTCAGGTCGTCCAACTGGTATGCCTTGCGCAGCGTGTCCAGGTATTCCTGCTTTTCGTCCACCTCTTCGACGGTGGTGGTGGCTTCGCTTTCGTTCAGGCTGTCTTGCAGGATCGCCACAATGCCGGACAGGTTCGAGCTGCTGCCCTCCTGACCCAACGATACGACCATGCCGGACAGGTAATTTGTCGTGTGAAGTTTGGCGCCATTTTCACCGTATAGCGCCATGGTCATCCAGGTTGCCAGCGCGCCATATCCGACCACGGACACGATGATACGCCCCTTGCGCCCCGGCGCGGCAAACACCAACAGCATCACCGCCAACATGGCGAACAGGAAAGGTGAAAACGCCTTTTCAACCGGCCCGCCTGAGGCAATGGGATACATGCCGACATAGTGGTTGATCGTGTCCATCTCGTGCACACAGTCCAGGGCTTCGGTCTCGACCACTTCGTCGCTTTCGCGGATCGAACAGCCATTCTGCACACTGTCCATATGGAACAGGATGCGAATGCCTTGGGGGAATGTGGCCTCGGGATAGTTGGGGGCCGTCAGGGACACCCACCATCCCGGTGACACAAAGGCCAAGCCAATCAGCACCACGGAAATAAGGGTCAATACCCGGTAGATGATACCGCGGCGGTCAGTTTTAGCGTTTTGCATAGCGTCCTCACTTCGCGTGGGTCACGGGCAACGCCAGCCGCCCGTGACAGAAAAATTGTTACCAGTCGAAGTCAGGATTAACCCAGCCGGGTTCACCGACCATCTCTGCGGGCGGCTTCAGGCGGGACACATAGTCCAGCACGGCTTTGGTATCACGGTCGCTGAAGCCTTCGATCTGCTTCATCATGTCCGGGTTCGCGTTGCGGCGTTTGCCGTCGCGGATCCATTCATACTGGCGCACCAGATAGTTATAGTGCTGGCCGTGGATGCGCGGGTAAAACTTGTCGTCGTCCCCTTCGCCGGTTTCACCGTGGCAGCGCACACAGTTTTCCTTGTACAGCGCTTCGCCATGTTCCAGATCGTCGCCTTCGCCAACGCCGTTTTCCGGGTTCATCGGCAGGGCTGCGATATAGGCGGCCACGTCCATGATCGACTGTGACCCACCGATTTCCTGCGGCAGAGCAAAGGGATACATGGTCGGGTTATCCCGGTTCAGCGCGCGAATATCGGCCAGCTGTTTGATGATAACCTTGATGTGCTGACCCGAAATCTGCGGGAAGGTGCCTTCGGGCAGACCCCAGCCATTCAGCTGGTGACAGGCCGAACAGACCTCGTACACATACAGACCATTTTCCAGGTTCGGGGTCAGGTTCAGAGCTTCGGCCTGTTCGCCGCCGCCTTCGTTCCAAGCTGCGGGCGAATGACCGGTGGCTTCTTCCGAGGCAAAAGCGGGCATGGCAAATGCCAGGACCCCTGCCAGGATTGCTGTCGTCGTACGTTTCATATCGCGCGTCCTTTCGTATTATTCTGCGTTACGATCATATTGCGACAGCCATGTGGCGATCGCTTCGATCTGTTCATCTTTGGCGCGAGAGATCACGCCGAACATCAGTTTGACCTTGCCACCGGTGCGTACTTTTTCACGCATGTCGGTCATCTGGCGGATCAGATAATCGCGATCCAGCCCGGCAATGATCGGATAGGCTTTGTTGGTCGGCTTTTCGCCTTCCTTGCCGTGGCAAGACCGGCAGCCCAGTTTCTTGTACGCCTTGGCGCCATCGGCCAGCAGGTCTTCGGTCGGGGCCGGGTCCAGAATTTCGGGGGCTGCGGCGGGCTGTTCTGCCAACCAGGCTGACACGTTCTTGATGTCGTCTTCGGTCAACAGGTGCATGATATCCGCCATACCTTGCACAAAGGGGTGACCGGTTGCGGGATCAACAGATCCGGTGCGTTCACCGGACTGGATCAATTCCAACTGTTCGATCAGGTATTTTTCGTTCTGTCCGGCCAGAGCCGGGAAAGACATGATCGCCTTGGCACCGCCGCGTCCGTGGCAGGCCAGGCAGGTCTTGGTCATATAGACGCGTTTACCAGCCTTGAGGGTGTCTTCGTCTGCTGCCGCAAGGGCGGGGGCCGCGGCGAAACCCGCAAAGCCAAGAATGAATGCCGAGAGTAGAGCGCGCATGTCGTCTGTCCTGGGATTGAGTGGGGGTGCGAGCGGCGGTTACCGCCGCCCGCGTTATCTTGCTTGATGCGCTGGTTACTCAGCTTTCAGCGCGCCGTGCTCATCCAAGAAAGTCTTGGCGCGCAGGCCGATGTCGGCGGCTTTCACCTGATACTGCCACCACTGACCGGCCCAGAGGGTCGCGTTCTGCCAGTCGCCAGCGGCTGCCAGTTCTTCGGCTTTGGTGCGGGCTTCGGTAGCAAAGTTCAGCTGGTCAACAGCATCTTCGACCAACGACACGACTTCGGGGAAGTCTTTGTAGTTGTGCGAGGTGATGTAACCCACAACGCTGTCGATGACGGCCTGTGTTTCCACATTGGTCTGCATCTGACGATCAAAGTCGGCCTCGGTATACGAGGTGCCTTCGACGATCTCAGAGGCTTCTTCGACATAGCCTTCGGGTTTCACAACCAGATAACCGGTCATCTCGAGGTGCAGGGCCGAGCAGAACTCGGTGCAGTAGAACGAGAAGACGCCAGGTTTGTCAGCCACGATTTTCGCGGTGGCTGTCTTGCCGGGCTCCAGCGACAGGTTCACGTCAAAGGTCGATACCGAGAAACCGTGGGTCTCGTCTTCGGCGCGTTCCGAGTTGGTGATGATGAACTCGACGGTATCGCCTTCGTTCACTTCCACGATCTCAGGCGTGAAGTGCGAGCGGATCGCAGTCATGTAGACTTTGACATGCGTGCCGTCACGTTCGATGCGTTCCTGACCCGGACGCACAGCACCAGGGTGCTTGCCACCGGTCCGCGAGTCGGTGCCGTAACGATACCGAACCAGCGGTTGCAGCTTTTCGGCGGCAATGGCGACCGCATAGTGCGGTTCACCCAGCGGGATCGGCATGTCGTACAGCAATTCCATGGTGTCGCCCGAAATGTCGATCAGCTGGTGGTTCTGCGGGTGCAGCGGGCCAACCGGGTTAAACCGGTCGATTGCCAGCTTGTTCAGCGAAATCAGGTATTTACCAGCGGGGTTAACGCCTTCACCTTCCATCGCAACCAAGTGGCCGACGTTGTAGTGGATCGAGATCTTGTCCAGAACCTTGCCTTCGCAATAGTCCCATTTCACGATCTGGCTGTCCACGTACAGCGACGTGTAAACCACACAGGGTTTGCTGTCATACTGGTTGTGGAGCGGGCCAAGACCCAGCGGCACTTGCGTGTGCAGCGCGTCTTCCATCGCGATGATCGGGATACCGTAAGGGTCAACACCCGAGAAATTCTTGGCGTCGACGGCTGCCATGATCTTTTCGAACGAATAGACCGAAGCCTGGGTGTCCAGTTTACCACCGACAACGATGAACTTGCCGTCAGGCGACACATCGACGCCGTGGGGCGATTTCGGTTCGGCGATCAGGAAGACCAGATCGTTGGCAACAGCGGTTTCCATGGTGATGACCGGGTGGTCATTGATCATGGTCACGGCGCCCGACAGGTATACTTCTTCTGCCTTGCGCCAGTTGATGACGTGCATGAAGTCGGTGTCGCCTTGCGAACAGCCCGCTTCGAACGGCGGACGGCCGCTTTCGATGCCGCCAACATAGCGTTCAGCACAGAAGCTGTTGGTAAAGGACCAACCATCGGACACCAGCTTGCCGGCGTCGGACAAATCCTGCGAATAAGGCGGCAGTTCGATCGAGAAGCTGCGATCCGCATCAATGCGGCCCGCTTCACGGTCGAACTTCCAATAGGTAACCGCACCGCGGAATTTTTCGTTGAATTCCGACAGCGGTGCGAAACCACGGCCCAGAACGCCCGGATACTGTGCAGCTTCGATCACATATTCCGAGTTCGGGGTCACAAACGTGCCGCCGTGTTCGGATTGCAGGATCGGGTTCACAACGATCTGCTGCGTTTCAAAGTCATGCAGCGAAATGACCGCCACGCGGGGGGCGGATTTGTCGTTGATGAACAGCCATTCGCCGTCCAGATTACCGTCGGTTTCGGTGATGGCCGGGTGGTGCGTGTCACCCCAGTGGATCTCACGACCGTCAATCTTGCCTTCTTCCAGGATGCGTTTTGATTCTTCATCAAAACCAAAACCCTGCCAGGGCTCGGGCGTGAAGGCCGAAACATATTTCAGGATCCGCATCGACGGCACACCGTAAACGATGACTTGGCCGGATTGGCCACCAGAGGAGAATACGATGAATTCATCGCGTCCACCGGAGGGGGTGTATGTCTTCGCAGCGGCGAGAAGGTCCTGTTGGGACAGGCCCCGGCGCGTCATCACCTCATCAAGCGACTCGGCAGTGACCGCGCTTGCGGTCAGGCCCAGGCCTGCGGTGACAACGCTCGCCGTCGCGGCAAAGCGCTTGGCAAAGTTGTTGATCATTTTGCGTCCTCGTTGTCCGGGAATAAAGAATCGCGTGTGGTCATCACGCGTGAATGCGGCTCCCGGAGACCGTCACCAAGTCTATAAAATCACAAAACCCAAATGTACCGCTTGATATTCGTCAAGAAGTGCCCTTTCAGAGCAACATATTCAGGGCTGAACGGGCCAGTTGGGCCGGACCTTTGAGAAGGAAGACCAACCTCATGAAACGCCGCATTTTTCTGGGCGCCGCAAGCGCTGCGCTTGCCCTTGCTGCCTCGCCGCTGCTTGCTGCGGATGTCACGACCGAAAACCTTGAAATCACCGGGGCATTTTCGCGCGCGACGCCCGCCATGGCGATGGCCGGGGTTGGCTTCATGACGATCAAATCGCTGGGCGAAGCTGACGTTCTGCTGGGCTTTAAATCCCCTGGCTGTGAACGGCCCGAGCTGCACACCCATATCCAGGACGAAGGCGTCATGCGTATGCGTCAGGTCGACAGCATCGAGATCCCGGCCGGTGGCGAAGCGGTGTTGAAACCCGGCAGCCTGCACATGATGTTCATCAAGCTGACCGGGCAACTGGTCGAAGGGGAAACCATCGACGCCACGCTGATTTTCGAAAAAGCCGGCGAAGTTGCCGTCACCCTGCCCATCAAGGGCCCGGGTGCAATGAACTAAGCGCGATCGCCAAAGAGATCGTCGGGGGATTTACCTCCCAGTTGCCCCCCGACTTTGGGCGGCTTGGTCACATACAGATGGCCCAGCCGCCCGCAATTCCCAGCAACAACAGCATCTGAAACACCGCCGTGCCCGGGATCAACCGGTTCAGGCGGGTGCTTACGGCTGTGCGCTGCATGGCAAGGCTCAGCACCACAGCCAAGGCCGCCGCAGGGGCCAGCGCCACAAGGCCGGACCAGCATAGCGCGGTGATCTGCGCGGCACCGACCAGCGACAGGCCCAGCAACAGCGTATAGAGACGGCGCGAGACAGCTTCGCCGACCAGAATGGCCAGCGTTCGCCGTCCGCCGCGCGCGTCCGTGGCGCGGTCGCGGTGGTTGTTGATCAACAGAACCGCCGCCGCCGGAAGGCCGGTGACAACGCCCAGCCCGACCGCCTGTGCGCCAATCACCTGCCCGTGCAGAAAAACGGTGCCGCAGACGGCCACAACGCCGAAAAAGGCGATGACCAAAAGCTCTCCGAACGGCGTGCCGGACAGGGGGCGTGGGCCCATCGAATAAAAGAACCCCAGCGCCAGGGATACAAGGCCGATGGCGATGATCGCAGGGCCGCCGATCAGGGTCAGATACAGGCCCAGCAGACAGGCCAGCGCGAAAGACGCCGCCGCCACGCGGCGCACTTGGGTCGCGGGCAACAGCCCCAGCGCGGTCAGCCGAGGCGGCCCCAGCCGCTCAGGCCCATCCACGCCGGACGACGCGTCGGCCGCATCATTCCACAGGTTGGTGCCAACCTGAATGGCCGCCGCCGCGCCCATGGCGGCCAGCATCACATCCAGGTGCCAGGCGCCCGTTTGGGCGGCCAGCCAGCTGCCCGCCGCCACGGGGGCCAGCGACAGGCCCAGCGTTTTCAGACGTGCCGCAATGACCCACAACACCGGGCGCGGCAGGCGCGACAGCCTGTCGATCAGGACGCTCTGTGTCACGGTGGTTGTTGTCATTCGACCTCGGCGACATGCAACACGGCCACTCCGAACATGAAGCGCCGCGTCTGGGTTACACGGAACCCCGCGCCCTCAAGCTCGCGACTGATGTCACCTGCGGCCGGAAAGCGGCGGATCGATTCCACAAGATACGAATAGGCGCCCTTGTCACGCGCCACAAGCGCCCCCAGTGCGGGGATGACATACCGCGAGTGCACCCCGTAAAAGGGGGCAAACCACGCAGCGGGGCGCGAAAACTCCAGCAACACAAGGCTACCGCCCGGTGTCAGAACGCGGGCGCATTCCTCCAGCGCCTTGCGCGGATGGGTCATGTTGCGCAAGCCAAAGGACAGGGTGATGCCCGTCACGCTGGCAGCGTCCAGCGGCAGGGCCTCGGCCTCGGCGTGAAGGTATTCCACCGTGTCACCGCCCCGCACGCGGGCCTGCTCCAACATGCCCGCACTGGCATCCGAAATGATCACCTGACGGCCGGGATCGGCGGCCTTTACGGCCAACCCGATGTCGCCCGTGCCACCGGCAAGGTCCAACAAGGCGCCTTCGCGCCCGGACAGGCGCGACAGGGCAACCCGCACCATGGTGCGTTTCCACAACCGATGCAGGCCAAAGCTCATCAGGTCGTTCATCAGGTCGTAATGCGGCGCGATCCGGTCAAACAGCGCGTTCACTTCGCTGCGCCGTTCGCCTTCGCCCACCACACGATTGCCAAAGGTTGCGCGCAGTTCGTCCAGGTGCTGTGCCCGGTCGGGGGTCGCCTGGGTCATGTGTCATCCTCGGCCTGGTCAATCAGGCTGCGCAGCCATCGCCCGGAGATCCAGGCGAAGGGCACGCCGAACACCAGCCCCAAGATGGCCGAAGTTTGCGTGCTGATCGCCGTCAGGCCGATCGCCTGCACCATCAGCCCAATGAAAAACAGGTTCACCGCCGCCGCGCCCGCTGCGAAGGGATACATCACCACCGCCAGTTTCCAGACCGGCCAGCGCCCCTCTGCCACAGCGCCGCTCATTTCGCGCGGAACACCGTGCGCTGCACTGCGACCAGCGCCAGAATCAGGGCAATCGCAGCACCGGCCAACCACAAAGTGGCCCCGCCAACGGCGTGTGAATGACCGTCAATCACCGCTTCACGCAGCGGCGTATGATCATGGTGCGCCAGGGCGGGCATGGCCCAGAGGCTTATAAACAAGGTCGTAAGGCGGGTTCGCACGTGCATTCTCCGATTTTCCGAATGAGTCCATCTTAAAGGGTTGCGCAACGCAAGGCTTGATTTCCATCAATCGGCAGCAAACAATCCCCCAAGTTCGCGCTTTTTCCTTGTATCCGAGTGACCGACTGCCTACACGCGCGGATTGACTGGGGGATGTTCGACGTGCTCACCGAATCTGAACTGAAAAAGGCCAAACGCTCGGTTCTGTTTAACAACGTACCGGACGGGATGCTGGCCGAATTGCTGGCCGACTGCCACAAGCGCCGCGTGCCGCGTGGGGGGACCTTGTTCGTTCAGGGCGACCCGGCGACCAATATGTACGTGATCCTGGAAGGCTGCGTAAAACTGATCCGCATCACTCCAGGGGGCGACGAAATCGTCGTGGCGGTCTATTCCGAAGGCGACAGTTTCGGCGAAGCCGTGGCCTTGAAGGGCGGCGAATATCCCGTCACGGTCGAAGCGGTGCAAGACAGCGTTCTGGTGCAGGTCGAGGCCCGCATCGTGTTTGACACCCTGCGCAGTGACCCCGACCTGGCGGTTGCCATGCTCAGTTCCACCTTCAGCCACTTGCATGAACTGGTGATGGAGATCGAAAACCTGAAGGCACTGAACGGCGCACAGCGTCTGGCGACCTTCCTGATTTCGCTGGCCCCGGTCGAAGAAGGTGCCTGCACGCTGGTGCTGCCTTATGACAAGATGCTGATCGCCAAACGCCTAGGCATGAAGCCCGAAAGCCTGTCACGCAGCTTTGCCAACCTGCGCGAACAGGGCGTGACAGTCTCACGTCAAAGCGTTGCAGTGAACGATGTCGGGCGCCTGAAGGGTTTTGTCTCGGATGACGACGACGAGTTGCGCGGACGCAAGTCGCACTAAAGCGCCAGGGGCAGCAGGTAGAGCCCGAAGGCCGCCAGCACAAAGATCGTGACAATCGCGTTAAAGCCGCGCCGGAAGGTGGGCGCCTGGGCCAGGCCCAGATATTGCGACAGGATCACACGTGCTTTTACCATCGACAACACCAACACCGTGGCCACAAAAATGATCCCGGCGCGTGGCACCAGGTCGGCCAACAGCGTGGTGCAGATGCTCAGCCCAATCAGGATGGCAAAGGCGCGATTCAGGTGGATCATTTTCATCTCAGCGCACCAGATAGATGATGGGGAACAGCAGCACCCAGACCAGATCGACCATGTGCCAAAAGGCCGCTCCGGCCTCCAGGTTGCGCGGACTGGGCCAGCGCATCAGCAGGGCGAAGATGACCAGACCGGCGACCACATGCATGGCGTGAAAGCCGGTCAGCAGATAGTAGAAGGTGAAGAAATCGCTGGTTTCAATGCCAATGCCATGGCGCGCCTTGTCGGCATATTCCATCCCTTTCACCACCAGAAACACGGCGCCCAAAACCATTGCAGCTGACAACCAAGCACGGGTGCGTTGCACGCTTTGCACCGCACGCGCGGCGCAGTATCCGCTGGTGACCAGCACGACGGTGTTCACAGCGCCTGCAACGCGGTTCAGCATCTCCTGATCCTGGGCAAACGCCACCGGATCGGCCGCCCGCATGCCCAGAAACGCCAACAGCCCGGCGCCGAACACCAACAGTTCGGACACGATCAGAATCCAGATCATCAGATCACCGGGAAGTTCGTCCAAGACGCTCGGTATATCAGGGGGCAGGTCGGGGGAGGGCATGGTTTGTTCGCTCATACACCGCCAGTAATCTGGCGATAGATTTCAGGCAATGCGGCAGTCAGCCGCGCGGCATCTGGGACGATAGAAAACCCGTCGCTGCCAAAGATCCGGTTCACCCAGCCCTGCCCTTTCTGATCGACCACAACACCATGGACCGCGTGGCCTTTGCGACGGGCTTCGCGCACGGCCATGCGGCTGTCTTCGATGCCATGGCGACCCTCGTAATGGTCCAGATCATTGGGCTTGCCGTCAGTGATCACCAACAACAGGCGGCGTGTGTTGGGGCGGTCGTCCAGCTCGGCGGTCATATGGCGCACGGCGGCGCCCAGGCGGGTGTAAAACGCCGGTGTCAGCCCGCCGATCCGCGCCTCGGCCACGGGGCCCATAGGGTCATCAAACCCTTTGCATTCCTGCACATAGACCCGCCCGCGTTTTACGGAGGAAAACGTGTGAATGGCGAAATCATCGCCACAGGCATTCAGCCCCCAGGCCAGCGCCGTCAGCGCCTCTTTTTCGACGTCGATCACCTGGCGGTCGCCGATCGCGGCCTCGGTTGACCGGGACACATCCATCAGAACCGAAATCGCCAGATCGCGATCCTGCGTGCGCGAGGCACGATAGACCCGGTCACTGGACCGCCCCGTCGCGCGCAGCTCAACCTGCGCGGCAATCGCGGCCTCAAGGTCCAGCTCGTCCCCATCCAACTGGCGCGGCAGGATCACCCGCTTCGGGCGCAGCGCCTCGAATTGACGTTTCACCGCACGAATGCGGCGCGCGGTGGCAGGGTCGTGTTCCAGTGCCTCGGCCTCGTCTGCCACACTGGACAGAACCCGCACGTGGTCGGGAATATACGCCCCCGTACGGTGATCCCATTCGGGATACATGTGCTTGCCCGACAGACGCTCGCGGTCGGCATCTTCAGGCGACAGATCCAGGTGGAATTTCAACCGTGTCGCCGTCTTTTTCGACACTTGCCCCAGCGCCAGTTCGTCCTGATCTTCGGCGGCGCGTCGTGCTGTATCCTCGTCGTCATCTTCAATCCGACGGTTCATGTTCAGGCTTTCGACCCAGCTGAAAATCGCTTCAAACTTGTGCAGGATCAGGCTATCACGACGCTCGGCCTGGTCGCTTTGCGACCGACGGGCGACCTTGGTGCCCTCGGCGTCTTCGCCCTGGCCCTGACCTTGTTCTTCGGCCTCAGGCAGACGATCCACCGGCATGCGCGCTGCCATGGGCCGCAGGTCGGGCCACATTGGCACCGGGCGAAACGGGCGATAATTGCGCGGCGCTGCAATCTCGGACATATCCGCACCCGGGGCACGGATGACGGTCAGGAATTCCACCGCCAGCTTGTCAGACGGCTCAGCCCCTCCCAACAGATGTTCGATTGCCGCCTCGACGGCCGCCTCAACGCGCGGCAGTTTCGCGTCCTCGCGCAGGGTGCGCGACGCCCCCACAAGGGTCTCGTAAAACCCGCGCAATCCGGGACAATCCGTCAGCGTATCGCGCGTCATGATCACAGAGGCCCGCAGCGCCAACAGATCGGCACGCAACGGATCGTCATCGGCCACGGCGTCAGGCGCGTGGGCGACAGAGGCGACCAGCCAGAAATACAGCGCCGTGTTGGCCTCGCGCGCCGGGAATTCAGAAATCACCTCAGGCAGGCGCAGCGCTTCACCGTCAAAACTGGGCCGGATCGCGGTTTCACGCCATGTGCCCAAAGCCCGGCGAAACGACAGCCGGTGGTTTGACAGGGCAGAGGTGGCCGGTTTGATTTCAGCGGCATGTGTACCGCCAAGCCCACGGAAAAACACCCCCAACCGGCCCTGCACCTGATCCAGATGCGCGGCGGTGTCCTCGTGCCCCTCAGGTTGGCCCAGTCGGCTGGCGTAGGCGTGCCAGATCTTGCCGACGGTCTCTTCCGGTTCAAACGGGTCGAATACGCGTTCTGACATGTCTTTACCCCAACACAGCGGTGACCAGATCGTTTAGTCCCATTTTGACGTCATTGTCGTCTGTGAGGGGTTCGATCATGGCGGTTTGGATGGCGCGGGGCA
>Ga0209121_10000622_pt1 | contig 37153 bp, 33 predicted proteins | sample Cruoilmetagenom3_FD_187292 | JGI IMG/M metagenome (GOLD analysis project Ga0209121, IMG submission 187292) | Oil polluted marine microbial communities from Coal Oil Point, Santa Barbara, California, USA - Sample 3 (SPAdes) (version 2) | ecosystem: Environmental > Aquatic > Marine > Oil seeps ... | reverse complement strand
CGCTGTTACTGCGTGAAGTAATAGAAAAGGTTACAGGTAAAAAAACAGAAGCAACAGGTATTGCTGATGATTTTTCGGGATTACTTTCACCTGAACAATACGAAGAATTTGCTTATCCTTACCAGAAAAAGATTTACGAGGCATACGGACAAAAAGGTAGGCGATTACATTCAGAACTTCTTCGCAGAGAACACCTTAAGTTCTTGCATAAGCTTGGGGTTACTCATTATGATCCTGGTACTGACCAATACCTTTCAGTAAAGGATATTTTAGCAGAAATCCCCAATATTCCCTTTAGTTTTAATTTAAAAAGCTCTATTGATATGCTTCAAGGAAATCCAGAAACAATAAAGGAAAAATATAAAAAAATAGTAGCAGATGGCGCTCCAGAGATTATAACTGAAATCTGTAGAAATGTTCCAAAAGAGAATATTTTTGCTTTTATTGAGGTAGCAAAAAAATTTGAATAAAATTTAGAAGGAAGAACAAATGAATGATAAACTTAAGTTTTTTGACTGTAACTGTTCGTTGGGCAGAAGATTTGCTCCTTCTTCAGAAGAATTTTATAATGTAAACAGGCTCATTGAAGAGATGGAGTATTCTGGTATTTCTCGTTCTCTTGCATACCATTCTTTAGCTAAGGAATACAATCCTGATGTAGGCAATGAATGTCTCTTAGAAGAAATTAAAGGTATAAAAGAGATTGAACCGTGTTGGGTTCTTTTACCTTCTTGGACAAAAGAGACTCTTAACCCAGAAGAAATGATAAAGAAGATGCTGAATAATAAAGTTAGAGCAGCTCGCACATTTCCTAAGGAGCATAACTTTTCTTTGGAAGAGTGGAATATAGGAGATTTATTCTCGGTATTAAATGACCACAAAATTCCTTTGTTTTTAGATTTAGACCAAACCCGTTGGAAAGAAATTTACAATATTTGTAGCCATTACTCACAAATGCCTTTAATTCTTAGCAATGTAGACTACCGCATTGATAGATATCTTTATCCTCTTTTGGGCAAATTCAATAACCTCTATATTGAGATATCCCACTACTCAGTATTTAGAGGAATAGAAACTATTTGTAAAAATTTTGGAGCTTCTCATCTATTGTTCGGAACAAGACTTCCTATTTTTGAAGCAGGCTCAGCTTTAAATATGCTTAATTTTGCTCATATTAGCCAAATAGATAAACAGTTAATCAGTTATGAAAATTTAGATAAACTTCTTAGAGAGGTAAAATAATGAGTACTTACACTAAAAAGATTCTATCAAGGGCTAAACAAGGACGGGCATTAAAAGATGTCTTTATTCTTGATGCTCATGGACATATGGGGCTATGGTATAACTTTTATATACCTAAAGATGGAACAGCAAAGAGTATGATAGAAGAAATGGATTATTTAGGGATAAATAAAGTATGCGTAAGTGCTCATCTTAGTATTGGACCGGATTATAAATTAGGTAATAATCTTATATCTAAGGCAATAAAAGAAAATCCTGATAGATTTATAGGTTATGCAGTAGTAAATCCTAATTATCCGGAGGATGTAGAAAAAGAACTTAAACGCTGTTTTGAAAATTTAGGGATGAAAGCTATTAAATTACATGCTTCTATGCATAACTACTCTGTAAATGGAGCTAATTATTCCCCTGTTTGGGAATATGCTAAAAAATATAATTGTCCTGTTCTCTCTCATATAAAAAATGTGGAAGCTTATGCTAAACTTTGCAAAAAATATCCAGATGTAAATTTTATCTTAGCTCATGCAGGTAGCATTAGTGATACTTTTCATCTGGATAGACTTATTGAGATAGCCAAAAAATTTAATAACCTATATTTAGACTTAACAGGTTCTGTCCCTTATTTTGGCATAATAGAAAAATTCGTAAAGGAAGTGGGGCCAGAGAGAGTACTTTATGGTTCGGATATTCCCTTTATTGATGCTGCTGGTCCCTTAGGAAGAGTGCTATATGCCAAAATTAAAGATGAGGATAAGGAAAAAATTTTAGGACTAAATATGGCTAAACTATTAGATATAAATATTCTTGATACAATTTAATCCCCCATTAGAAAGACTCACCTCTGAGATTTCTCAAAAAAACAAAAAAGAAAGAAATAGTAAATAGAGGATTCTAACTACTTAATTATTTAAAAACTGGTGGGTGGCAAGCATAACAGTTGATTGACAGACAAAGATAAGAAATATATAATAAAAGCAAGGTGAATCTTAAATGGAAGAATCTCAAATCATTAAGATAAAAAAAATGGTAAAAAGGCATAATGAGTTATGTTCTCTTCTCTCTCAACCTCAAGTTTTATCCGATAGAAAAGAAATGCAAAAGTATTCCCGGGAACGAAAAGAACTGGAAAAAATTGTTACATCCTGGAAAGAATATGAGAAAAATCAAAATGAGTTAAGGAAAATAAAGGAAATGATGGAAGACGAAAAAGAGGATAAAGAGATAAGGAAGTTAGCTAAAGAAGAAAAGAAAGAACTTGATAAAAAAATAAATATTTTAGAGAAAAAATTCTCCAAATTTTTTTCTTTAGAAGATAAATATTCTCAAAGAAACATAATTGTAGAAATTAGAGCCGGTGCCGGGGGAGAAGAAGCTTCCTTGTTTGTTGCCGATCTCTATAAAATGTATATTTACTTTGCTCAAAAAAAAGGTTGGCAGATAGAAAATATTCATTTTCACCCTACAAATAGAGGAGGATTTAAAGAAGTTGTCTTTGCAATAAAGGGGAAAGAAGTTTTTTCTTTTCTAAAATATGAAAGTGGGGTTCATCGTGTCCAGAGAGTGCCCATAACAGAGTCAAATGGAAGGATTCATACTTCTACAGTTACAGTAGCTATTCTTCCTGAAGCAAAAGAGATAGAAGTAGAAATAAAACCGGAGGACCTGGTAATAGACACCTTTCATTCAGGAGGAGCAGGGGGGCAACATGTAAATGTTACTGACTCAGCAGTAAGAATTACTCATCGACCTACAAAAATTGTGGTGCAATGTCAGGATGAAAGATCTCAACATCAAAATAAATTTAAGGCTATGAGAGTTTTGCGCGCTAAACTTCTTCAGGAAAAAGAAAAGGAACAGCAAAAAAAGTTTTCTCTTCAAAGAAAAACCCAAATTGGGAGAGGCGAAAGAGCAGAACGTATTCGCACTTATAATTTTCCTCAGGGAAGAGTAACTGATCACCGTATTCATTTAACTTTATACAACTTAGAAGGAATTTTAAACGGAGAAATGGAAGCTATTTTAAACCCTCTTAGAAAAAAACTAACCGTTGAGGATACTGAGAAAATAATCAGGGAGTAAAGAATGTAAGTGGTAACAAATAAATTAAAAAAATGTTTTCAAGGAATAAAAGAAGGGCACCTTCCATGTTGGGTTTATGGAGTAACTAATGAGGCTAAAGCCTACATAATGAGTCTCTGGAAAAGGGAGATAGTTGCTTCTTTTTTATTTATTACCAGGGATGAAATCCTGGCAGAAGAGATTTATGCAGACCTGCATACTTTTATTCAAGAAGAGGAACTTTTTCTTCTTTCCCCGGATCATCATTTAAGAGTTTTTTATAAATTAAAACAAAATAATATCTTGATAATTACTTCTCTCAATACCATCTTCAAAAAAATCTCTCCTTCGTATTTCTCTAAAGATATTCTTTATCTAAAAAAAAATGAAAAACTTAGCCGGGACTTTCTCTTGAAAAAATTAGTGGAAAAAGGCTATAAGTTTTCACCTCTGGTAGAAGAAGGAGGGGATTATTCTTATCGTGGAGGAATTATAGATTTTTATTCTCCTCTTTATTCTCGTCCTATTAGAATTGAGCTTCTGGGAGAAAAAATAGAGTCTATTAGAGAATTTAGTCCTTTAACACAATTCTCAATTAAAAGAAGAAAAGAAGTAATTTTATCTTCAGCCAACGATTCTTATCCAGATGAAGAAAAATCTATTCCCCTTTTTAATCTTTTCCCTTCTTCCTTCATCTTTATCCTGGATGAGCCGCAGAATTTTGAGTCCTGGATAAATAAAGGAAATAAATCTCACGAAGAATTTGAAGATTTTTTGAAAAAACCCCATTTATACCTCTCTTCTCTTCCTCAAAAAACTCTATGGATGAAGCATAAGAAAATCTTTTCTTTTTCTTCCTCTTCCTTATCTTCTTATAAAGGACGCCTTGAGCTATTAATTCAAGATATTAACAGATGGAGAAAAGATGGATATAAAACTAATTTTTTGGTTCCTGCCAGGGAGCAAGGGAATAGATTGCAAGATCTCCTTGAAGAGAAAGGGGTAGATCTTTCCTCAACCACTATCCAGGTGGGAAATCTACAAAAAGGTTTTCAATTTGAAGAAACAAAAGAAATCTTCATTACTGATGGAGATATCTTTGGACAGTACAGAAAGAAAAGAAAAAAGTGGTTTACCTGCGAAGAAGAAAAAAGAATTGAAAATTGGAGCAGGCTTCAAAAAAATGATTATGTAGTCCATATTGATTATGGGATAGGAATATTTAAAGGAATAAAAACTTTAACTGCGAATGGGAAAAAATCCGATTATCTTCAGATTAATTATAAAGGATCCGATTATCTCTATGTTCCTGTAGATAAAATAAATCGGCTTCATAAATATATTGGAGATTCTGATAATCCTCCTCCTATTTACAGTCTTGGAGGAAGTAGATGGGACTGGGCAAAAAGAAGAGCAAGAAAATCTACTCAAAAACTTGCTTCTTCCCTTTTAAAGTTATATTCTTTGCGAAAAGTAATTCCCGGGTTTGCCTTCTCGCAGGATACAGATTGGCAGATAAAGTTTGAAGCCAGTTTTCCTTACGAAGAAACTCCCGATCAATTAAAAGCTACTCAAGAGATAAAGAAAGATATGGAAAGTCCTAAACCTATGGAAAGACTCATCTGTGGAGATTCGGGATATGGAAAAACAGAGGTAGCTATAAGGTCTGCTTTCAAAACAGTAATGGATAATAAACAAGTCGCTATGTTGGTTCCTACTACTATTCTTGCCGAACAGCATTATAGAACTTTTAGTGAAAGAATGGCCCCCTACCCTATTCGCATAGAAATGCTTTCCCGTTTTCAGCCTCCGGCTACTCAAAAAAAAATTATTACTGACTTAAAAGAAGGAAAAGTAGATATAGTCATCGGAACGCATCGTTTAATCCAGCAAGATATAAATTTTGAGAATTTAGGATTAGTAATTATTGATGAAGAACAACGTTTTGGAGTAGCTCATAAAGAGCACTTAAGAAACTCTAAAAAATCAGTAGATGTCCTCACTCTTAGCGCTACCCCCATCCCCCGCTCACTTTATATGTCCCTTATTGGTCTACGAAAAATAAGTCTCATTTCTACCCCTCCTCAGGAAAGATTAAATGTGGAATCCCGGGTATTAGAATATAATGAGGAATTTATAAGAAAAGTCATCTTAAAAGAATTAGAGCGAGGAGGACAAGTCTTTTATCTATATAATAGAATTAAGGATATTGACAAAGTAAGTAAAAAGATAAAGAAGTTAGTTCCTGAATCTTCTGTAGCTTTCGCCCATGGGAGAATGCCTTCTCAAAGCTTAGAGGAAATAATAAGGGATTTTTTGAAAAAAAAATATGATATTCTTGTTTGCACTACTATTATTGAGTCCGGTATAGATATGCCCAATGTCAATACTCTTATTGTAGAAGGAGCAGAAAATTTTGGATTGGCTGATTTATATCAATTAAGAGGAAGGGTAGGCAGAGGAAAAAGAAAAGGATATGCTTATTTTATTTTCACTCCAGCTAAATTTCTTACTGAAGAAGCAAAAAAAAGGCTAAAGATTATTAATGCCCTTAAACATCCAGGCTCTGCTTTTCGTATAGCTATGCAGGACTTGGAAATAAGGGGAGCAGGAAATCTCTTAGGTAAAGAACAACACGGACATATAGCCGCGGTAGGGTTTACTCTTTATTCTCAGCTTTTAGCTGAAGAGATTGAAAAATTAAAGGGAAAGAAACTTTCTTTACCTTTTCCTGTCAATTTAGATCTTGGAGCAGATGCAAGAATCCCTCCTTCTTTTATCCCCTATGAAGAACAAAGATTCCAACTTTATAAAAGAATAGGGCAGATAAAAACAGAGGAAGATATCCTTGACTTTAAAGAGAAAATAAGGGACCGCTATGGTCCCTTGCCTCAAGAAGTAAGAAACTTAATTAAACTTTTAGAAATTAAATTGATAGGAGAAAAGCTGGGGATTGTTTCTTTAATATGTAAAAACTCAGGACTGCAGATAAAATTCTCCCTTCCTTTGCCAAAAGAGAAAAAAGAAAAAATTAAAAATAGTTTAAAATCAAAAGGTTATTTTCTTCTGGATGAGAGAAATTTAGTCTTTGAGAAAAAAGGGAAGGGAGAAAAATTTTTATCCTGGACTAAAGAAATTTTACAAAAATTGAAAGATATGCTATTATAAAAAAAATGAGAAATAAACTTTTATTTTTATGGGGAGTAAGTTTTTTATTTTTGATTATTTTATCTATTCCTGCTAAATCTCAGCAGTTAGTAGACAGAATAATAGCCACTGTAGATGGAAAGATTATCACTGAAAAAGAATTAGAAAAAGAAATTCTCTGGAATCAAAAAGAGTGGGGTTTGGACAAAGAAAAAATTTCAAAAAAAGAAATTTTAGAATCAATGATAGAGGAGAAACTTCTTCTTATGGAGGCAGAAAAAAGAAAAATTACCGTAACAGAAAAAGAAGTAGAAGGTGCATTTGAAAAGAAGGAAAAACAGCTCTCTCTGGAGAAGCTCGAAGAAATATTGAAAGAAAGAGAAACATCTTTAGAAGAATTCAAAGAGAGACTAAAAAAAGAAATTTTACTCCAGAAATTAATTGCTGAAAAAATGAGGGGAATTGATAGAGAAATAAAAATAAAAACAGAAGATGTAAAAGCAGTTTATGCCCAGTTAAAGCAATATATAGAAGGAAGAGGAGACCTGGGAGAGGAAGCGAAAGGATTCTACAAAATCTACCAAAAAGAATTGGCAGAAAAAGGTTTAGTGAAGATAGCTTATATCGTAGAAAAAGACAAGGAAAAAGCAGAAACTATTCTCCAGAAGTTTATTAAAAAAGAAGAATTTTCTTCTCAAGAAGGATGGATTAATTTAAGAGAAATTAACCCTTCTTTAAAAGAGGCGATCCTCAATTTAAAAGAGGGTGAAGTAAGCAATCTAATAGAAATAAATGAAGTATTTTGTATTGTTAAATTAGTAGAGAAAAACGAATTTTCCTTTGAAGAATTTAAGAGTAAGATTGAGAATTACTTGAAAAGAGAGAAAGAAAAAGAAATTTTAGAGAAATGGATAAATGATTTAAGGTCTAAAACAAGGATAAAAATATTAATATAGGAGAGAGAATTGGATAAATTTATTATTAAAGGGGGGGTCCCTTTAAAAGGAGAAATTAAAATAAGCGGAGCGAAAAATGCAGCTCTTCCTTTAATGGCTGCTTGTTTATTAGTAAAAAAAAATTGCCGCTTAAAAAATATCCCTCATCTTACCGACATAGTAACAATGGGTGAGATTTTAAAAAATTTAGGGGTCAAAGTAGAAAAAAATAATGGAGAGTTAAATATTGACTCTTCTAATTTTTACAAAGATAAGGTCCCTTATGAATTAGGGAGTAAAATACGTGCTTCTATTTTAACTTTAGGACCCCTTCTGGCTCGTCTGGGGCACGCCCAGGTTTCCCTACCCGGAGGATGTAAAATAGGTAAAAGACCGATAGATCTCCATCTTAAAGGATTAAAAGAAATGGGGGCACATATAAGAATAAATGATAACTATATTGAAGCTTCTGCGCCCAGGGGACTTAATGGAAGCGAAATTTATTTATCTTCTCCCAGCGTGGGGGCTACTGAAAATATAATATTAGCCGCTTCTTTAACTTCAGGAACTACTATTATTAGAAATGCTTCTCGTAATCCCGAAATAATAGATTTAGTTAAGTTCTTAAAAAATATGGGAGCAAAAATAGAAGGGGAAGGAACAAGTTTAATTAAAATACAGGGAACAAAAGAAACACATCCTGTAAATCATTCTGTTATCCCGGATCGTATAGAAACAGGAACATTTATTTTAGCAGGAATTATTACCCGTGGAAAAATAATCATAAAGGGAGTTTGCCCAGAACATTTAAAAATACTTTTAGTCAAACTAAAAAAAATGGGAGCAAAAATAGACTGTGAAGATAGAGAAATAAAAGTCTATGGAGGAAATAATTTACTTCCGATAGAAGTAAAGACTTTACCTTACCCCGGTTTCCCTACAGACCTTCAACCTCAAATGACAGCTCTTAGTTGTTTTGCGCGCGGGACAAGCACTATTACGGAAACCATCTTTGAAAATAGATTTGCTTGTGTCCCTGAACTCCAAAAAATGGGAGCTGATATTAAAATTGAAGAAACAAAAATAAAAGTAAAGGGAGTTTCTTCATTAGAAGGAGCTTCTCTTACCGCTCACAATATTCAGGAAGGAATAGCTTTAGTTTTAGCAGGATTATCCGCTAAAGGCATTACTGAGATTCATAATATTTTCCATATTGATCGCGGTTATGAAAATCTGGAGAAAAAATTATCCTTCTTAGGAGCACAAATTAAGAGAATAAGAGAGAATTAATATGTTTTTTAATGGGAAAAAAATAGGGATAGATCTGGGAACTACTAATATTCTTATTTATGTAGAAGGCAAGGGAATAGCTCTTAACGAACCCTCTGTAATAGCCATAGATAAAGAATCAGAAAAAATATTAGCTATAGGAAGCAAAGCTAAAGAAATGCTGGGGAGAACTCCTGGTAGTATTATAGCCACGCGACCAATAAGGGACGGGGTAATTGCTGATTATCATATTGTAAAAAATATCCTTGAATTCTTTATTCGAAAAATCTACGGAAGATGGATTTTCTTTCCCCCATATCTTATGATCTGTATCCCTTCAGGAGGAACCGCGGTTGAGAGAAGAGCAGTAAAAAATGCTGCTCTTCAAGCAGGAGCCAAAAAAGTCTTTCTTATTGAAGAACCCAAAGCAGCAGCCATTGGAGCAAACCTGGATATTACTAAAGCGGAAGGAAGTATGATTATAGATATAGGAGGAGGGACTACGGACATCGCTGTTATTTCCTTAGGGGACATCGTAGTAAGTAACTCTCTCCGTATAGGGGGTGATAAGTTAGATGAGGCAATTGCAAGATACATAAGAAAACAGTACAACTTAGCGGTGGGAGAAAATAGTGCTGAATATATAAAACAAAAGATAGGGTATGCTACCTCTCCCCCGGAAAACGAAGAAATGGAAATAAAAGGAAGAGATTTAGTTACAGGTCTACCCAAAAAAATAAGGATTTCTGCTAAAGAAATTTCGGAAAGTATCTCCGAACCTCTCTCTTCTATAGTAGGAGGAGTAAAAGAAGTTCTGGGAAAAACACCACCCGAACTATCTGCAGATATAATGGAAAAAGGAATCGTTCTTACCGGAGGAGGAGGGCTCTTAAAAAATTTCGACCTTTTAATTACAAAAACTACGGGCATTTCTACTCACTTAGCAGAAGGACCTTTATTCTGTGTAGCTATTGGAGCGGGAAGAGCATTGGAAAGTATAGAGTTATTAGAAAAGACTTATTGATGGTAAAAAAAAGTAAAACCAGATTTATTTGTCAGAACTGTGGCTATGTTTCTTATAAATGGCAGGGTCGATGCCCAGAATGTGGTGAATGGAGCAGTTTCCAGGAAGAAATTGTAAAAAAAGATGATTTTTTACTTAGAGGATTCACTTCTAAAGAAAACAAACCCCTACCCATTTCTGAAATAAAAGAATACAAACAAAAACGATACCCTACAGGGATAGAAGAGTTTGATCGCATCTTAGGAGGTGGAGGAGTTCCTGGCTCTTTGATTTTGATTGGAGGAGAACCGGGGGTAGGAAAATCTACCCTTTTAATGGAAGTAGGTAATAAATTAAGTTCTTTAAACTGTCCGGTACTTTATATCTCCGGCGAAGAGTCAGCAGAACAAAGCAAATTAAGAGCTTCTCGCTTAAAAATTAATTCTCCTTATCTCTACATTTTACCTGAAACTAATTTGAACCAAATTACTTTACAAATTATGAACTTAAAACCTAAAATAGTAATTATAGACTCTATCCAGACTCTTTACCGAGAAGACTATAGTTCTGCACCTGGTTCTGTTTCTCAATTGAGAGAATGCACAGCATACCTTATGAGATTAGCTAAAAGCGAGAGGATAACTGTCTTTCTTATAGGTCATGTAACTAAAGAAGGAGCGATCGCCGGACCCAGAGTTCTGGAACATATTGTGGACACAGTCCTTTATTTTGAATCAGGGAAAGATTACCAATATAGAATACTTCGTGTAGTCAAAAACAGATTTGGACCCTGCTCAGAGATAGGAATTTTCAATATGGAAGAAAATGGTTTAAAAGGGATAGCCAACCCCTCTAAACTATTTTTGGAAAATACTTCCATAGAAGCACCGGGAGCTACGGTAGTTTCTACAATTGAGGGAACACGTTCTTTTTTAGTAGAAATTCAAGCTTTGGTATCTCCTTCTAATCTGGCTATTCCCAGAAGGATAACTCAGGGAGTAGACTATAACAGACTTTGCTTACTTTTAGCTGTGTTAGAAAAAAGAGGAAGATTACGTCTATATGACCAGGATGTTTATGTGAATATAGCTGGAGGAGTAAGAGTGAGAGAGCCTGCTTGCGATCTTGGTATTGCTTTAGCCATTACTTCCAGTTACAAAGACAAAGTTTTCCCCAAAAATACCATAGTTTTAGGGGAAATTGGCTTATCCGGAGATATTCGGCCGGTAGGAGCTGTAGATAAAAGAATAAAAGAAGCAGTTAAATTAGGATTCACCCAATGCTTTATTTCCCAGTCGTCATTGAAAAAAATAAAAACCTCTGTAAAAATGAAGTTCATAGGAGTAAAAGATATAAGAGAAGCTATTAAATTACTAGAGGTAAAGGAGTGATAGATGCCCGATAATATCCAGAACAAAAATAATAATCTTTTAAATCTTTTAGCACTTTTAAAACTCACCTCTCCCGGAACTCCCTTAAGAGAGGGATTAGAAATGATTCTTCAGGCAAACACAGGAGGATTGATTGTGGTAGAAAATGCAGAAAAAGTAATTAATGCTATTGACGGAGGTTTTAAAGTAGACTGCTATCTTACTCCTCCGGCATTGGCTGAATTAGCTAAGATGGATGGGGCGATTATCCTCTCTAAAGATATGAAAAAAATTCTTTACGCTAATACTCAACTGGTTCCGGACTATCTTATTTCTACGAGTGAAAGAGGAACCCGCCATAGAGCGGCGGAACGAATGGCTAAACAAACAAATTCTTTAGTCATTGCCATTTCTCAATCCCGAAATATAGTCAGCTTATACCAGGGAGAGATAAAATATGTTTTAAAAAGCACCTCTGAACTTGTCAGTAAAGCGAGTCAGGCTTTACAAACTTTAGAGAGATATAGATTAGTTTTTAACGAAGCTCTTGATGAATTAGAAATCTTAGAATTTCAGGACCAGGTAAAACTATTCGATGTGTTAAATATTGTGCAAAAGGGAGAGATGATAAAAAGAATAAAAGGAGAAATAGGAAGATATATCGTAGAATTGGGAAGAGAAAGTAGATTAATAGAAATGCAACTAAAAGAAATGGTTGGAAATATTCTTGATGAATACAGAGAAATAATCCGAGATTATACTAAAGAAAATTACAGAAAGGTAATTGAGAAACTTATGAAGATGAGCATGGAGGAATTACTTGAACCTACTAATATTATGGGTATTATGGGTTATAGAGCAAAAGCTGAAAATCTGGATATATCAGTTTCTTCCAGGGGATACCGAGTGCTCTCTAAAATTCCCCATTTATCTTCATCAGTTATAGAAAATGTAGTGAAAGCATTGGGAGATTTACCTAATATTATGAACACTACGGCCGTAGATTTGACTGAAATTAATGAAGTAGGAGAAATAAGAGCTAATTCTATTAAACAAGAGTTAGAACGTTTAAAAAACAAAATTTTCTTAAAAAAATATTAATCATTTATATAAAGGAGAAAAAATGAATATAGAAAAATTAAGAGTGCATATTTTATTTGTTATCTTGGTAGGGGTAGTATCTTATGGAACTGCCTTTACTCTCGGTTATAACCCCTGGATTCCTGCATTAGCAGGAGGATGGATAGCTACCATAATTTTAGTTCTTGAGTATGGATTTGTCCAAATTTCCGTAGGGAAACTAATAGTGGGAGGGATAGGTTTGATAATAGGGGCACTTTTTGCCGATCTTCTTGTCTATCCTATTTCATTACTTTCTTCTCTGAAATCTTCCATTCCTCATATTTTACTTTTAGCTAATGTAATTTTTGCCAGTGTAGGGCTAACTGTTGCCTTGAGAAAAGAAAAAGAGATAACTAATTTCTTATTTCGTCTGGGAGGAAAAAAATTAGAAAAAAGAAATGAAGAGTATAAAATTCTGGACACCTCGGTAATCATAGATGGTAGGATATCTGACCTTTGTGAGATTGGATTTATTGAAGGAACTCTTATTATCCCTCAATTTGTTCTCGTAGAACTTCAACAAATCGCTGACTCTTCCTCGGCTAATAAACGTACCCGAGGGAAAAGAGGTCTGGACATAGTAAATAAACTTCAATTGAGAAATAATATACCTCTGGAAATTACAGATGATGACTTTCCTGAAACTAAGGAAGTAGACGGAAAACTTCTCCAATTAGCTAAGAAAACGGGAGGGACAATAGTTACTAATGATCATAACTTAAAAAAAGTAGCGAAAATTCAGGATGTAAAAGTTTTAAATATAAATGAATTAGCTACTGCCCTTAAACCGGTCCTTCTTCCTGGAGAAAATCTTAGGATAAATATTGTCAAAGAGGGAGAAAATCCTGATCAGGGGATAGCTTATCTTGAAGATGGAACTATGGTAGTAGTAGAGGGAGGGAAAAAATATATTGGGAAAGAGATAGAAGTTGCGGTTACCTCAGTTATTCAAACCACTACCGGAAAGATGATTTTTACCGAAGTAAAACAAACTAATAAGAAAGCTATGAGAAGAAAAGAAAATAGAGGGAAATGAAAACAGAAGCAATTATTGCCGCTGGCGGAAAAGGAGAAAGATTTGGAGAAAAAAATCCTAAACAATTTTATTATCTTGCAGGAAAACCTATTCTCTGCTGGACAATATTCCAATTTGAGAAGTGCAAGGGGATAGATAAGATTATTTTAGTGGTACCTCAGGGAATGAAAAAATGGACAGAAAAATTAATTTTTCCTTCTTATAAATTCCGGAAAATAAAAGAAATAACCGAGGGAGGAAAACAGAGAAATGAATCTGTCTTAAAGGGCTTAAAAAAAATAGATGAAGATACAAATCTTGTAATTATCCATGATGGGGTTCGCCCTTTGATTTCTCCTTCCCTTATAGAAAAGGTAATTGATGAAACAGAAAAATATGGGGCAGTAACTCTGGGACTACCAGTAAAAGAAACTTTAAAAAAAATTGAGGGGCCCTGGGTGAAGGAAACTCTCGAGAAAAAAGAAATTTATTCTATTCAAACTCCTCAGGGATTCTGGAAAGATTTAATATTTGGGGCTTATCAAAAAGTTGAAAGATCGGGATGGAGAGCAAGCGATGATGCTACCCTTATAGAGAAATTAGGGCACAAAGTTAAAGTTATTTTGGGAGAGGAAGTAAATATTAAAATTACTACTCCCTTAGATGTAAAAATTGCTGAATTTCTTCTAAACAAAAGATGCGTGCAGGCATAGGTTATGATATCCATCCTTTAGTAAAGGGAAGAAAGCTTATTTTAGGAGGGGTTAGTATTCCATACAAAAAGGGATTAGCTGGACATTCGGATGCAGATGTTCTCCTCCATAGTATTGCTGATGCTCTTTTAGGAGCAGCAGGGGAAAAAGATATAGGCCATTTTTTTCCAGATACAGACCCCAAATATAAAGGGATCTCCAGCTTAATTATATTAAAAAGAGTCTTTGAGATATTAAAAAAAGATAACTTTAAGATAAATAATATAGATACAGTGATAATAGTTGAAGAGCCTCATCTTGCTTCTTATATTCCTGAAATGAAAAAAAACATTGCCCGGATTCTCCAGGTTCCTTCAAATTATATAGGAATCAAAGCTACCACTTCTGAAGGCCTTGGTTTTATAGGAGAAAAGAAAGCAATTGCATCCTTATCAATAACAACTATTAAAAAGCTGGCGTAGCTCAACGGTAGAGCGGATGATTTGTAATCATCAGGCTGGGGGTTCAAATCCCTTCGCCAGCTCCAACTGTCCACAAATGAATACACCTAAAATATCTGGAAACCGGCCAATTTATAATCGAAAATTAAAGGGAGGGGTAGGTACCGCTTTTGAATAACTTAAGTAGATATTTCAGGACAAGGTTAAAATTCATATCTTATCTCTCGCGTCTTAATCTTCACAAATTTCCTTGCTTACTCATTTTTTCTATAATATGGGGTAAACTTTCTAATGCCTGGTTTATTTTTGAGGGCTCGGAAGCTCCTCCCTGAGCAAAATCCCATCTTCCTCCAGCATTTCCTCCAGCTAATTCAGCTACTTTTTTTAAAATTTTATGAGCAGGTAAATCTTTTTGGGTAGAAGTAGTTACAAAGATGACCTTATCTTGATAAACTGAACTTAATACTACTACACTTCTTATTAGCTTATCTTTTATCTTTTCCGCCGCTTCCCGGAGAACTTCCGCAGAGACATTAATCCTTCCTTTTATTATCTTAACTTCTCCTATCTGAAAAGACTCTTTTAATAATTCATTTATCTTCAATTTCAATATCTCTCTTTGCCAGGTTTTAATCTCCTTCTTTTTATTTTCCAATATCTTTTTTTCTTCCTTTATACGGATTAAAATGTTCTCTTCTGAGGTCTTTAGCTCTTGCGTTATCTTTTTCAAAAAATCTTCTTTCTTCATTACCCATTTTAAAGCTTTCTCTCCTACTAAAATTTCTATTCTCCTTATTCCCGAAGCGACTCCTTCTTCACTTATTATCTTTGCCATCCCTATTTGACCAGTACTCAAAAGATGAGTCCCTCCACAAACCTCCAGACTAAATCCACCTATATCTACCACCCGAACTTTGTCTTTATATCTTTCTTTAAAAAGAGCTACAGCTTTCCTTCTGCGTGCTTCCTCCAGGCGAATTTCTTCTATTTTTATCAAAAGATTCTCTCTTATCTTCCTATTAAGTAAAAATTCTATCTCTTCCTTTTCTTTCTCACTCAAAGGAGAAAAATGAGTAAAATCAAAGCGAAGTCTATCTTCCTCCACTAAAGATCCACTCTGCTTTACATGCTCACCCAAAATTTCTCTTAAACTAGCCTGCAGAAGGTGAGTAGATGTATGAGCTCGGGAAACCTTTTCTCTTCTTTCTTTATCTACCTCAGCCATTACCTTATCCCCCTCCTTAAATTCTCCCTTTAAAACTCTCACCTTATGAAGAATAATTTCTTTATTTAGTCTTTGAGTATTTATTACCTCAGCCCTGCTCAGAGAGGTAAAAATTTTTCCTTTATCTCCTACCTGTCCCCCTCCTTCAGGATAAAAAGGAGATGAGGAAAGGATGAGTTCCCCTTCTTCTCCTTCAGAAAGTTTTTGGACAATCTCCTTCTCTTTAAAAATTCCTTCAAGGCAAGTTCGTAATTTTAAAACTTCGTATCCTTTAAATTCTGTTTTCTTTATTTCTTGCTTCAAAGAATAGGGCGAAATTTTTATTTCTTCCTTCTCTACTCTCTTTTCAAAATTCTCTCTCCCCTTCGTTCTCTGTTCTACTAATAACTTTTCCATACCCTTTTTATCTACTCCCAATCCCTCTTCTTCAGCTATCTCGTTGGTTATATCTAATGGTAGACCATAAGTATCATATAATTTAAATAAATCTTGAGAAGAAATTAACTTTTTGTTTTCTTTTTTTAATTTTTCTACAAAGGTTTCTAATATCTTCATCCCGTAATTTAAAGTCCTCTCAAAGTTCTTTTCCTCCCCCTTAATTACCCGAGCTATTTTCTCTTTCTTCTCCAAAAGATAAGGATAAGATTTTCCCATTACTTCCGCTATTACGGCTACGCCTTTATAAAGAAAAGGTCCCTCCATTCCTAATTTTCTTCCATAACGATAAGCGCGCCGTAAAACTTTTCTTACCATATACCCCTTACCAGTATTAGAAGGAAAAATCTCTTCTCCTATCAAGAAAGTAAGAGCGCGTAGATGATCACAAATTATTTTAAGAGCTTTCTCAGAATGTCCTCGTGAAGGCAAAATTTCTTTTAACCACTTCATTATAGGAATAAATAAATCAGTCCTATAATTATCCCCTACTCCCTGGACTAAAGAACACACCCTTTCCAGGCTCATTCCGGTATCAATATTTCTGGAAGGAAGAGAAGATAATTTCCCTTGTTTATCTCGATTAAATTCCATAAACACTAAATTCCAAATTTCTACCCAGCGCTCACAATCACAACCTGGCTCACAATTTACTTTTCCGCAACCAAATTTTTCTCCCCTGTCAAAAAAGATTTCTGTATCCGGACCACAAGGGCCCACTTCCCCCATAGCCCAAAAGTTATCTTCTTTCTCCTTTCTTATAATCCGAGATGAAGGAATCCCTATTTTTCTCCAGATTCTATAAGTTTCTTCATCCTCATGAAATATAGTAATCCAAATGCAGGATCTCTTAAGACTTAGCTCTTTAGTAATAAACTCCCAGCCCCACTCGCAAGCTTCCTCTTTAAAATAATTTCCAAAAGAAAAATTACCCAGCATTTCAAAAAGGGTGTGGTGATAGGGAGTTTCTCCTACTTTCTTGAGATCGTCAGTGCGAAAACAAAGTTGAGAGGAACAAAGACGAGGAGACGGAGGCTTCTCTTTCCCTAAAAAGAAATCCTTAAAGGGAACCATTCCGGCAATAGTAAAAAGAAGATGAGGGTCCTTCCTTATAGATAAAGGAGAGGAAGGCTGAATAAGATGCCCTCTTTGTTTAAAAAAATTTAAGAATCTCTGGCGAATTTCTTCAGATACCATTTTATATCTCTTTTTACATAGTTCGCAGGGGATCTACATCAATAGTTATTCTTACCCCTCTAAATTTATTAAATAAAGGAATTACATTTCTCTTTAAAATATCTTCGGTCTCTAAAGAGTTTTTATTTTTTAAGATAAGATGATAACGATGTTTCCCTTTTATACGAGAAAAAGGGCAGGGACAAGGGCCTAAAAAATTCACTTTTTCTTTCTTCAGTTTCTTATTTATCTCTTCAGCTATTTCCTCTACTTTTTCCTTAATCTTTCCTTCTAATAAGACCCTTACCCAGTGAAGATAAGGAGGGTAATTTAGCTCTTTCCTTATCTCCATTTCCTTTTCATAAAAATCCTCTTTATCTCCTCTTTCTAAAGTGTCTAAAACATAATGGTTCGGATTATAAGTCTGGATAATTACCTCTCCTTCTTTCTTGATAAAACTTTTAACTTTATTTATAAACTGGAAAGTCCGCTCGGTTGCTCTAAAATCAGGTAAATTTAAAGAAATATCAGCCGAAACCATTCCCACAAGGCTTATCTTTTGAAGAATTTCCTTCTTTATAGCTAATTGTGTTCCTATCAAAAGGTTTATCTCCCCTTTGATGAAATCATCTAAAAATTTTTTATAAGAAGGAGAAGAATTAATAGTGTCTATATCTACTCGCCTGATATGGACTTTCGGGAACATTTTTCTTATTTTCATTTCTATCTGTTCTGTTCCTATCCCCATTCGATAAAGATGATTTCCACCACAAAAAGGACAGATTAGGGGAACAGGTTCCTGATAATTACAATAATGACACATAAGATTCTTCCTTAAATGAAAACTAAGCCCTATATTACAATTAGGGCATCGAATTACTCTCCCACATTCTTTACAAAGAAGAAAATTAGCAAATCCGCGTCGGTTTAGAAAAAGAAGAATGAGTTTTTTCTCTTTCAGATTCTGATTAATAGCCAATTTTAAGGGGATTGAGAAAATATAATCTTTCTCTTTACGCATATCTACAATTTTTATCCGGGGAGAATCCTCTTTTTTGTCTTGAATTTTAATTAATTTATAATCTCCCTTCTTTGCCTTGTACCAGGATTCTAAGGAGGGAGTATTGCTAAATAAAATCACCGTAAATCCTTCTTTTCTCCCTCTCTCAATGGCTACTTCCCGGGTATGATATCGGGGAGCCTCTATTTGTTTATAAGCTAAGTTTTCTTCCTCTTCAATAATAATAAGACCAGGACGATTAAGAGGAGAAAACACTACCGATCTTGTCCCCATAATTAAATTTGTCTTTCCTTCTCTTATCCTCTCCCATTCTTTATATCTTTCCCGAGGAGAAAGTTTACTATGAAAAATACTTGCTTTTTCCCCAATCTTGGTTGAAATTACTTTTTTAAATGAATCTAAATAATTTACCTCGGGAACAATAAAAATTATTTGCTTATTTTCCTTCAAAGTCTTACTTATTAAATAAAGAAAAAGAGCTATTTTTTTCTCTTCTTCCTCTACTTGAAAAAGAAGAACCCCTTTTTGGGGAACATTTTTAATTTCATTTAAGATCATTGAGGGGGACATGCTCCGCATTTCCCCCTCAACACCACGCTGCTCCGTTTTTTCTTCTTCATTTATCTTAAAAATTTTAGGAGCAGGGAGAAAAGAAAAAAGAACTTGTCCTAAGGGACAACAGTAATATTTACTTAGCCATTCTCCCAGATGAAGAAAGTTATCATTTAAAGGAGGAAAATCATCTATTACTCGTCTAACTAATTTTGCTCCCTTAAATCTCCCTTTTTCTATTTCTTCTATTATAAACCCTATTAAATTTCGATTTCTAAAGGGAACAAGAACCTGCTTCCCTTTCTTAATTCTTACTGCTAACTCCCGGGGGACTTTATAATAAAAAGATTGATAAAGGGGAAGATTCAAAGCTACTTTAACATACTTCACTCTTTTACCTTTAGATGTAGCTCTTTAAGCTGTTCTTCGCTTACGGAGGAGGGAGCTTGAGTTAAAAGGCAAATTCCCTTCTGGGTTTTAGGGAAAGCTATTACTTCTCTTATAGATTCTTCGCCGGTTAACATCATCACTAAACGATCAAGACCAAAAGCAATTCCCCCATGAGGAGGCGCTCCAAAAGAAAGTGCTTCTAAAAGAAATCCAAATTTCTCTCTTGCTTCAAGAGAATCTATCCCTAAAATATTAAAGACTTTCTCTTGAATCCCTGGACGATGAATCCTTATGCTTCCTCCCCCTACTTCCTCTCCATTAAGCACAAGATCGTAATGACGAGCTCTCACTTTTTCTGGCATTTCTCTTAACAAAGGAAGATCTTCTTCCATGGGAGAAGTGAATGGATGGTGAGAGGAAGTAAGATTTCCTCCAGTATCGTATTTGAATAAAGGGAAATCCACTACCCATAATAGTTTATACTCTCTGGATACAAGATTAAACTTTTTTGCTAAATATAGACGAAGACTCCCTAAAACTTCAGCAACCACTTCTTTCTTATCAGCGACTATAAAAAGAGCATCTCCTTCCCCTGCTTTCATCTCTTTTACCATCTTTCCTATAGTTTCTTTTGATAAAAATTTATTTAAAGGAGATTTTATCTCTTTCTGAATGAAAATCCAGCTTAATCCCTTTGCTCCCCATGAAATCACCAGCTCGGTTAATTCCTCCAAATCTTTTCGGGAAAGAGAAGCAGGTTCAGGAACTTTTATCCCTTTCACCTGTCCTCCTTTTTCTATAACCCTCTGAAAAACCTTAAATTTTTGTATACCTTGAATAGTAGTTATATCCTTCAGCTCCAGATCGAATCTAATATCAGGTTTATCACTACCAAATCGTTTCATAGCTTCTTCATACTTTAGCCGAAGAAAAGGAGTTTTGAGAGATATTCCTAAAATTTCTTTGAACATATAAGCAAACATTTCTTCAGTAAGATTATATACATCCTCTTCTTCAATAAAGGAAAGTTCTATATCTAATTGGGTAAATTCTGGTTGTCTATTTGCCCGTAAATCTTCATCCCGAAAACACCTGACTATCTGAAAATAGCGATCAAACCCCCCTACCATAAGCATCTGTTTAAATAGTTGAGGAGATTGTGTAAGAGCATAAAAATCTCCGGGATTTAACCTGGAAGGAACAAGATAATCTCGTGCCCCTTCAGGAGTGCTCCTGGCTAAAAATGGTGTCTCCACCTCAATAAATCCCTTTTTATCCAGAAAATCTCTTATTAACTTTATTACCCGGTAGCGCAGAAGAAAATTCTTTTGCATTTTTTCTCTTCGTAAATCCAGATACCTATATTTTAACCTCACTTCTTCGCTCACCTGTATCTCATTTTCTATAGGAAAAGGAAGATTCCTGGAAACATTTAAAATCTCCATCTTCTCTACAATTATTTCTATCTCTCCTGTCTTTAAATCAGGATTTACTGAGTCTGAAGGACGTGCGTTCACTTTCCCTTCTATAGCAATTACCCACCCTTCTCTCAGGGAACGAGCTTTAGAGTGAACTTCTTTTTCTATTTCCGGATTAAATACTAACTGCACTGCACCTGATTTATCCATGAGATCCACAAAAATTAATCCCCCATGATCACGATATCCCTTTATCCATCCGGCAAGAGTAACCCTTTCATTTAAATTTTCTTTATTTAAAACTCCACATAAATGAGTTCTCCTCAAAGAAACCCCCATAATTAACTCCTTAATTTTTCACTAAACTCCTCTATCTTTTCCCATGAAATCTCACTTTGCTCCCCTGATTCCATATCTCGAAAAATAATCTTTTTCTTTTTTATTTCTTCTTCCCCAATAATTACTACCCATTTAATTTTCTCTTTATTAGCTCTCTTTAATTGAGAAGATAAATTCTTAAAAGATAAGTTGATTTTAGTCTTTATTTCTTTTGAGCGAAGTAAATTAGCTACTTTATACCCCCACTCATAATTTTCTTCTCCGATAACAATTATATGAACCGGTGGAGAACCTTGTGGCAAAAAAGATTCCTTTTCCTTTTTTAGAGCTAACAAAAGACGCTCTTCTCCTATAGAGAATCCTATAGCCGGAGTAGGAGAACCCCCTAAATCCTCTACCAGATTATCATATCTTCCTCCGGCACAAAAAGTATTCTGAGCACCAAGAGAGGGAGAAATAATCTCAAATACAGTTCTTGTATAGTAATCAAGCCCTCTGACTAAATAAGGATTAACTGTAAAATCAATATGAAGTTTTTTTAATCCCTCTTTCACCTCCTTAAAATGAGCCTGACAATCCGAACATAAGTAATTCTCTATAAGAGGAAGTTTTTTTATAATTTTCCTACAACTTTCTTTTTTGCAATCTAAAATGCGAAGAATATTATATTTATATCGTCTTTGACAGGTAGAACACAAATTTTTTAGGTCTTTTTTTAAAAGACTTTCAATTTTTTCTTCATAAAGCGGACGGCATTTCCGACATCCAATACTATTCAGCTGAATTTTAAGATTAGTTAATCCTATTCTTTTAAAAAATAAATAGGCCATCTCTATAATTTCTACATCCAGATGAGGATTTTTTTCTCCAATTGCTTCCACTCCTATTTGATGAAACTCTCGGGAACGAGCAGATTGAGGTCTTTCATAGCGGAACATAGAACCGGCATACCAAACTCTCCATTCCCTATTTTGGACAAAAATATTATGCTCAAGATAAGCTCGGACAATAGAAGCAGTGGCTTCTGGACGAAGAGAAAGGGATCTTCCTTTTTTATCGGAAAAAATATACATCTGCTTTCCAGTATCAGTTTCCTTACCTACGCTTCTCTGGAAAAGTTCTGTTTTCTCAAAAATAGGAACTCTAATTTCTTTGTATCCATACAAAGAAAATAGAGAAGAAGCTTCTTTCTCTAACCATTTGTACTGGAGAGCCTCTTGAGGAAGTATATCTTCTACACCCCGGGGTGAATAAATCATCATTTAACTCTTTCGGTATTTATAAATTGCTTTGAGATGTTCTTCATAAGTTCTACTGAATTTATGAGTCCCATCACCTTTAGCTACAAAATAAAGATAATCTACAGGAATTGGATGAAGTGCTGCATAAATACTCTCTTTCCCCGGATTAGATATGGGAGTAGGAGGAAGTCCATAATAAAGGTAGGTATTATAAGAGGAAGATACTTTAAGGTCATCATAAGTTAATTTTTCTCGGAAACTGCCCAGTGCATACTTTACTGTAGGATCTGCTCGTAGTTTCATCCCCCTTTGAAGCCGATTATAAAAAACAGCTGAGATAATAGGCTTTTCAGAAAAAACTTGAGCTTCTTTTTCTATAATAGAAGCTAAGATAACTATTTCTTTCAAAGAAAATTTACTTTTCCCCTTTTCATAAAGAGGAATAACCTCTTCTTGAAACCGAGAGAGAAACTTTTTTATCACTTCTTGAGAAGTTTCCCTTCCCGTAAAATAATAAGTATCCGGATAAAGATATCCTTCTAAGCTATCTTTAGGTAAGGGAAAAGAAACTTCTTTTTTAAAAATTTGCGGGCTTTTAATTAAACGGGCAAAATCTTCTTTCTTTATAATTTTCTCTCTACTTAAAAGGTCGGCTATTCCCCACCAGGGAAGTCCTTCAGGAATAGTAAGTCGGCAAATGCTTACTTGACCCTTTTTTAGTTTACTCAAAACATTTATTATATTGTCAGAAAAAGTAAATTCATATCTACCTGCCTTGAGATCTTTTTCCCAACCAAAAATTCGGGAAATAAGAATGAATAAATTCTCATTTTTTATAAGTTTCTGTTGAGAGAGAAGGCAAGCTATTTCCTTAGATCCTGCATTTGAAGGAATAACAACCATTACTCTCCCTTCTTTTAGAGAAGGGATGGAAATCTCAAAAATAAAGATTAATATCAAAGAACATATTCCCATTATGGCTAAATCTTTTAAATAAAATTTCTTAATCATCGTAAGATTCTTGAGAATCTAAATAACTTTGAAGAATTATAACTGCGGCTAATTTGTCTTTTACTCTTTTCCGTTTAGAAAAACTTACTTTGCCTTCTTTCAATATCTTTTCAGCTAATACAGTTGAGAATCTTTCATCAGCAAAAAAAACAGGAATACTTATTTCAGCCAAAAGACAATCAACGAAACTGCGGATTTTCTTTGCCTCCCAGCCTTCTTCTCCTTTCATATTCCAGGGTAGTCCCACAACTACTCTCTCTATTTCATACTGCAAAATAAACTTCTTTATTTGCTGAAAGGTCTGATTTGATTTATTATCTCTCTCAATTTGATCTAATCCAGATGCTATCTTACATAAAGGATCGCTTATAGCTAACCCTATCCTTTTTTCACCTACATCTAATCCTAAAATACGCATCATATCATCTCTGGATCATATAATATTCGATTACAATTCTCACAATAGACAATTCTCTTCCCCTGTTTGACTTCATTAATCAAGGAAGTAGAAACTTTTATGTTACATCCCTCACAAACCCCTTTAATTATACGACTTACAGCCATCCCTCCTTTGCTTTTTCTTAGCTTATTATATTGATTTAAAAGATTACTATCCAACTGTGAAATCAATTTTTCTCTTTCATTTTTTAAGATTTCTTCCTGATGAATAAGTTCATCTAAATCCTTTTGAGAAACATTTTTCTTCTCTTCGGACAAATCCTTTTCTCGTTCCTTTTCTTTTTCATATAAAGGAATCTCGGTGACCAGTTCCTCTTCTCTTTCCATTAGCTCAAGAATAACATCTTCTATTTCTTTTTTCTCTTTCTCTAACTGGGTAATTTCTTTATCAAGAACATTAAATTCATCTTGAGATTTAACTTTGTACTTTTCTTCCCCATGTTTAGACAAAAGTACATCAATTTCTTCTACTCTTTCCTCTTTTTCTCTTCTTTTCTTTTTAATTTCCTTTGATTCTTCTTTTCTATCTTTTAAATCCTCTTTAATACCAATAATTTTTTTCTTTAGTTCCGCAATTTTAGATAAAGAAGTTTTTTTATCTATTATTATCTTATCTATTTTAAAATCTAAATTTTGCAATTTAATCAGTAATGATAGTATGTTATGCATTTTCCTCAAGATATTTGAGGGGGACAATGTTTCACATTTTCCCCCTCAACGCTGAAGCTGCTCCCCTTTTCTAACTCCATAATTTTTAACTTTATCCAAAGAAATTTTTGAAATTCCTACACCTCAAATTATAGATATGCGGAGTGTTGGATTTGAACCAACGACCTCTTGCTTGTAAGGCAAGCGCTCTCCCTCTGAGCTAACCCCGCTTAGCGCCCTCAGGGAGAATTGAACTCCCATTGCCGCCTTGAAAGAGCGATGTCCTAACCATTAGACGATGAGGGCATAATAAATGAGCCGTGCAGGGTTCGAACCTGCGACCCTCGGCTTAAAAGGCCGATGCTCTACCACCTGAGCTAACGGCTCCAGTCATTACTTCATTTATTATTTCAAAAGTAAAACCTCTTCCCGCTAAAAATCTATAAACTTTCGCCTTTTCCTTCAGAGAAATTTTTTTTCTCTCTACTGCTTCTACAGCTATTTGTTTCTCATCTACTTTTGCATATACTTCTTTTATAATCTTTTTAATGATTTCCTCTTCTACTCCTTTTTCTCTCAGTTCAAAAATAATTTTTCGCTTTCCATACCCTCTTTTTATCCGACTCTGGGTCCACTCCTGCGCAAATCTTTTATCATTTATTAAATCATAAAATTTTAAATTCTCTAATATTTCTTTAATTAACTTCTCGTTGCATCCTTTCCTTTGCATCCTGATTTCCACTTCTCGCATACTTCTTTCTCTGTAACTTATCAGCTTCAAAGCATAATCTCGTGCTTTTTCTTTCTCTTTTAAATTCATCAGTCTCCTTCGGTGAATAATAAACATATTATAAAAAGAATATTTCCAATAGCTACAGCATAATAAGATTGCGGAGCCCAATAATTTCCCTTAATTCCAAACTCCATAGTTAAAAGAAGTCCAAACTCATCACTTACCAGTCCTAACCCTCCTCCAAACATAATACTGGTAACTCTCTTGAAAAAATCTTTATATAACTTCTTGTATTTAACGAGAGTTAACCAGTTAGAAATGATTAATAAAAGTATCCCATAATAAAAATGATGGATATGATACCCTTTAATATAAAGATATCCAAAAAGAGCTTTTCCTCGTTCTACATCCAAGACTATCAACCGCGAAATAACTATTGCCAAATCAAAGGCAATGAAAGCCCAGAGAATACTTTCCTTTCTTTTTTCAAGAATATATTTACTATATATTTCTCCAAGCCGTATCCAACAACTTTTTTTCTCCCTGAATATTCTATTTTCTCTTAAGAGTTTCATTTATATAATACCAAATCTTTATCCTTTGTCAATTTTTGTATCTAATCAAGAACTGCCTTTAAAGAAATTTTGAAGATTTTTTGGGTCTCTGGCAATTTTCAAAGCTAAAGATAAATCTATATAGTCTTCTTTCACCAGATCTCTTAACGCATAATCCATTGTCTTCATTCCAAAATGAGCTCCCGTCTCCATAGCTGTATAAAGTTGATGAGTCTTTCCACTGCGAATTAAATTACGAACAGCTGGAGTAGCAATTAAAATCTCTACTGCAGGCACCCTTCCCTTACCAATTTTTTGCGGAAGAAGCTTTTGAGTAATTACTGCCTCCAGGGAAATAGAAAGTTGTAACCTTATCTGAGGTTGCTGATGAGGAGGAAACACATCTACAATTCTATCAATAGCTTGAGGAGCATCAGGAGTATGTAAAGTAGCCAGAACTAAATGACCTGTTTCAGCCGCTGTAAGGGCAGTGGCAATAGTCTCCAGGTCTCTCATTTCTCCCACCAGGATAACATCAGGATCCTGACGCAAGGAGTATTTCAAGGAATTAGCAAAAGAAAGAGTATCTGTTCCCACCTCTTTTTGCTCAACAATACTTTTTTTATGAGAATGGACATATTCAATAGGGTCCTCAACAGTTATAATATGAACTGCTTTTTTATTATTAATTATTTCTACCATAGCCGCTAAAGTTGTTGATTTCCCGCAACCTGTAGGCCCGGTAACTAATATTAATCCCTTTTCTTTAAGAGCTAATTCCTCAAGAATTAGAGGAAGATGCAGCTCGGAGATAGAAGGTACAGAATAAGGAATCCGTCTTACAGCCCCGGCTATTGATCCTCTTTGAAAATGAGCATCTATTCTAAAACGCCCTGCTCCGGGAACGCCCAGAGAAAAATCCAATTCATATCCCTCCTCAAACCTTCTTTGCTGCTCTCTATCCATTAAAGAATAAATAAGAAGTCTTGATTGCTCAGAAGTTAGCTTTTCTCCTTCTTCTGCTTTTAAATATCCATCTACTCGAAATACAGGAGTACTTCCAGCCACAATATGTAAATCAGAAGCTCCTTTCTCCTTCATCTGCCTTAATAATGAATACATATCTATCATTTTTTGTCCACCTTTAGCATACTGTATCTCCTCCACTTGTTAATATATACATTACTTTTAAAAATTGTCAATTGACTTGACACGTTGACTTTCACACAAAAATTGTTAACAAAAAATTGGTAGGCGCAGGCTTTAGCCTGCGATTGGACACAATTTGATAGGCGGAGACAAGCCCTCAACGCTACTGTAGCGTTGATGTAAATTTCCCCCTCAACAAGCTTTACCAACTTTCAGGTTACGACTACTTTAAAAATGGAATTTCAAGGAACTAATAAAATTTTTAAAAATGCCGATAAATTAATAATGAGGAGCCAGAAAATTCTTGAAAATTGTGAACTTGACATTTTCAAAAATTATATTATAATATCTGTAGTTATAGAAAGATATGGTTTATTAGTTACAAAAAAGATATGGTTCATTGAAAGTTTGGTCTATAACCGAAAAAGGCAAACTATTCGAAAGAATAGGACGCAAAGCCACAGACCTGTTTAAATGGCAGCTGGGCTACCGAAGTTATTAGTTATATGCCAGTCATATATAACTGAAAAGCCGTTCTATTCCTTCGAGTAGAGCGGCTTTTTTTATGATATTCCTAAAAAATTTAACCCAGATTCGGCAAACTATTTCTTAATGTAGCTACTGAATTACAAGGTAAATTTCCAAATCCAGGTTTATTAGAGAGGAGATAAAATATGAATAAAAAAAGGACAATAATAATTTTGGTATCTTTCCTTATTTTTATGGGGGCTTTTAAAGGAGAAATTTCCCTTTCTTTTCAACAAAACTCCCAAAAAGTCTCTTTTAAAACTCTAAATCCGTCACTTGAAAAACCCCATTTGGAGTTTATTGAAAATGAACTTTTAGTCCGATTTAAAGAAGGAATACGCACCAATCAAATAACTTCGTTAAATGAAAAATTAGGAGCTTCAACATATAAAATATATTCATTCCCTGATGGTTTAAAAATTTATCATTTAAAACTTAAGCAAAAAACAATGAATGTCCAGGAAGCTATCCAGGAATATGAGACCAGCCCCGAAGTAGTCTATGCTACACATAACTACGAGCTCTACGCCTTAGAGCCAGTTGCACCAGAGTTTTCTCCCAATGATCCCTACTTTAAAGACCAATGGGCTCTTGAGAATAGAGGACAAAATGGAGGAATAGTTGATGTAGATATTGATGCTCCCGAAGCCTGGTACATATCTTGTGGCAGTAATGAAGTAATTATAGCAATAATAGACACAGGGATTCAAATTAATCATCCTGACCTTGCTTCTAATATATGGAAAAATCCCGGAGAAATTCCTAATAATGGAATAGATGATGATGGAAATGGATATATAGATGATATTCACGGATGGGATTTTAAAAATAATGATAATAGTGTTTATGATGGAATTGATTACCATGGGACCCATGTTGCTGGTATTATTGGTGCCGTAGGTAATAACAGAATAGGAGTAGCCGGAATAAATTGGCGGGTTAAGATAATGCCTTTAAAATTCCTGGAATATGGTACAGGACAATCTGCCGATGCCATAGAAGCTCTTGCTTATGCCGCCAATAAGGGAGTAAAAATCATCAGTGATAGCTGGGGTAGATGGGGAGCTCCAGATCCAGCTATGGAAGATGCTATCAGGTCTTCAGGAGCTCTCTGTGCCTTTGCGGCTGGAAACTCCAGGAAAGATAACGATGCCGGGTATCCAAACTATACCAATTACCCTTCCAGTTATCCTTTAAATAATATCATTGCTGTCGCCGCCAGTGATTACTATGATAACCTGGTTAGCACTTATTATTGGGGTTCAAACTGGGGTAAAAACACTGTAGATTTAGCCGCACCTGGTTTAGATATTCTCTCTACTTTCCCCACAGACAAATCCAATCCCCCTTATGCTTATCTTTCAGGAACTTCTATGGCTACCCCTTATGTAGCTGGAGTAGCCGGGCTTCTTAAAGCAAGACTCCCTGGAAAAACTCCAGAGCAAATAAAAGAAATAATATTAAATAATGTGGATAAAAAGAATAATTTAAAGGGATATCTTCTCAGCGGCGGGAGATTAAATGCCCGTAATTGCCTGGCGGGTCAGCTGGATGGTATTCCTCCTGAAACACATTTTACCTTATGTCCTTCTTCTTCCCCTGAACTTACTGGTAATACCCCTACTATTGAGGTCAATTTTGAATGGGAAGGCTCTGATAATATTACTCCCAAAGAAAAGCTACTTTATAGCTACTTTATGGAGGGATATGATGAAAATTGGTCTTCCTGGAGTTCTAAGAAAAATATAACTTATTCTCTTTCAAATGGAGAATATAATTTTAAAGTCCGCGCTTGCGATGAAGCAGGCAATTCTCCAGATGAAGAAAGTCCCTTAACTGCTAAATATTCCTTTCAGGTATCTTTGCCTTTAATTGTTTATCCTAATCCTCGTCGTTCAGGTCAAATTCTTAAAATAGCTAATATCCCACCGGGCTGCGCTAATACAAAAGTTTATATTTATGATATTTCGGGAACACTGATAAGAATACTACAAGAAGGAGAGGGAATAAAAAAAGAAGGGGGTTCATTTACTGCTACCTGGGATTGCCGAAACACAACAGGCGGAAAGATAACCAGAGGTATCTACCTTTATCTTATTTATGACGGAACCATAAAGAAAAAAATAGGTAAGATTGCTGTTCTTAATTAAATCTATTAGTCCTCCTTTCTTTCGAAGAGCTGACTTAATGCTCCCAAACTTATCAGCACTTTCCTGAGTTAAATTGAGCACCTTAACCTTTTTTAATAGATTATTAATATTTTTCAGATTTCTCTTTACCTTTTGAGAATTATATGCTCTCACCCCAAATATTCAGAAGTAAAAAATTTTCTCTTTTTGCTATTTTACATTTTCCCTTGTCCCTTCTTTTCTTTCTCTATCTTTTTCTCCTTTTCTCTATTTGTAAAGTTTATCCCTTCAACCGGTACCCCGAAGATAAATGGATTACTCATCTTCGCTCCTTTTTATGAATTTCTTTAAGTTAAACATTTTCGTATTATTTATACCATTTTCCACTGAGAAAGTCAATAACTTCTGATACTCTCTTAAATTACTCAGGGAGAAATTACAAATACCATACCGGGACAAACTTCACCAAAGAAGAATTAACCTTTAATTCTCCCCAAAAATTTTTAGTAAGAACTAACGCTTTCTCGGGCTGATATTGCAAAAGAAAATTTCTAAACCCTCGAGAAATTTTTGGTACTTTAGATAGAGAATACTTTACTTCTATGGGTACTAATTCTCTGCCTAATTCTAAAACAAAATCAACTTCTGCCTTAGCTAAAGTTCGCCAATACCTTATGGAATCTACTTGATTCATTTTTAATTGAATGAAAGCTGAGTTTTCAACAATACTTCCTGCATCAGGGCGAACCTCAAGACTATTAAAATTGTTGAGAATGTAATTACGAAGGCCATTATCAATAAAGTAGATTTTAGGATTTTTTTTAAGCTCAGTTGCCTTATTAGTAAAAAAAGGTCTAAGAAGGCTAATAATAAAAGTCTCCTCTAAGATTGAAAGATAATGCTTTATTTGAGTAAAATAACTCTGACTATCAGCAGTTAAATCATTGTAATTAATTAAATTACCGGTTCGATTAGCCAGGAGTCTGAGGATAGTTCTGAATTTAGTAATATCAGTAATTTTTAAAAGTTCTACAATATCTCTGCTTACATAAGTATCATAGATGTTTTTAAGAATTACTTGTTTGGTTTCTATATCTTCTGTCTTTATTACTTCTGGATAGCCACCAAATAAGACATACTCCTCAAAATATTTTTGAAAATTATCTCCAAAAATATCCTCCTTTATTTGAAAGTTCTTCCCCTCAGTTATAAAATCCCTTACAAACTTTGATTTCTCCTTGTAAACATTATCAAGCTGGCGGGACTTTACTCTGATAAATTCTGCAAAGCTTAATTGATAAAGATAAAAAGAAAACATACGTCCTACCAGGAACTTACCTGTTTTTCCTGTTAACTCCAGGGAAGAAGACCCTGTAATGATAAACTTAATATTTTCAAAGATATCGTAAAGCAGTTTTAACTTTTGGCCACCGTCAGGAAGATATTGGAACTCATCAATCAAAAAATAGAAACGTTCATTTTGCTTATGCACAGTAAAACTTCTTACAAATTCTTTGGGATTGCGGGAAAATTTTTCTAAATTTTCTCTATCCTCAAGAGTCAAAAATATAATATTCTCAGGATTTATACCCTTTTCCTCAAATAAATAATCCTGGAGCATCTTTAAAATGGTTGTTTTGCCTGATTGACGTGGTCCCTTAATAGCATAGATTTCCTTACGATCTATCCATTTTGTTAGCTTATTTAAAAGAGAACGCTGAAAATATTGGCTTTTTCTCATACTGTTACCTTTAACAATATTATTATTAAATAATTTTAAATAATAATAGCATTTTTTCTAAATCTGTCAACCAACTTTTGCATAAAAGTTTTTTGATAGTGGAAAACACTTACTTTTTGGAAAACTTTCAGTGCTAAAATCAACGCTGATTATGATTATCTTTGCTCTTCTGGTAGGAGGCGCCCTTAATAACTTGATCCTTTAATGATTGTCCACTTTTGTCCACTTTCTTTGTTGAACAGTAATTTTTCTTCTTCCTTCTTATCTATCACCCGCGCCATATTTCACTGCCAAATTTACCTACTTCACCTCTCCCACACATTCCGCAGACTGTGCTTTGTTAAATTGTCCAGGCAGGAATTATATAAATTTTTGTTTTTTTGAAATTTAAAAGATCAAATTCTCCCAGATGAATAATAAAACCCCTGGAAGGCTTATATAAACTTATAAAACTCTTAAATCCTGGTGGAAAAGGTTGTTTGCGGGAATAGTTTAGCTTTACTTCAACAGGATAAGACTCATTTATATTCTCTTGCCAGATAAAATCCACTTCACTTTTAGCCTGACTTCGCCAAAAACGAATCTTTTGAGAAAGACCATCTTCTTTAATAAGCTCACTGAAAATAAAATTTTCTAAAATTGCTCCCTTATCCGCTCGTTGGTCCAAAAGAGTAAAGTTATTAATTACCCCATTCCTTAAACCAACATCCTCAAAGTAAACCTTAGGGGTTTTAGTTATCTCCTTTCTTTTGTTAGTAAAAAAAGGTAAGATTAGTTTAAGAACATAAGTATTCTCTAATAAAAATAAATATTTTTTAACCGTTGACCGAGACAATCCCGAGGATAAAGCTAATTCCTGATCATTTACTAAGTTACCAATCTGAAAGCAAAGCAAGGAAACTAAATTATTATATCCGGAAACATCACCAATTTCTCCAATATCTCTAATGTCTCGTCTGATGTATAAAGAATATATTTCCTGAAGATCTCTTTGTTTTATAAGCAAATTTTCTTTCAAGGAAACACCAGGGTATCCACCAAAGATTAAATACTCCTTTAGAAGACTGCTGAGCCTATGTCTATTGTTTAAGCTAATTTTTCCGAAATCCTCCTCTGGATGTTTAGCAGAAATCCAGAAGTGAAGATTGAAAACAGAGACAATCTTTGCTAATTCCTTTTCATTTTTAAATTCAAGGAACTCCTGAAAATTGAGGGGCCTGATTACAAAACGATAAACCCGCCCCGTTAAGCGATCAGTAAACTTTTTCTTAATTTCCAGAGAAGAGGAACCAGTAACAATAAATTTAAGTTTTGGTTTGTAGTGGTCGTATAGATATTTCAAGAAGGAAGAAGGATTATCCAGATGCTGTACCTCATCAATAAAAATAAATACTCTCTTCCGCTCGTTGATACTTTTATCTTTTAGAACTTGCCAGAAATCGTTGAAATCTTTTAAATTCTCCAGTAGACTAAAATCATAGATATTTTCTAAATCAAAATAAACAATCTGAGAAGGAGGAATGCCCTTATTCCATAAATACCTGATCAATAGATACAAAAGCGAGGTTTTACCAGTTTGTCTTGCCCCGGTTAAAAGAATAATATTTTCTGCTTCTAAAAAAGGAATTATTTTTGGAAGGACTTCTCTCGGTAATAATCTTTCAGGAAAAATGATATTCATTTAACTATAGTTTACATTTTCTTTAAGAATTTGTCAAATGATCTTGGGAATCTAAATAAAAACCCTGGAGAAAAGATTTATGAAGTATTTTCCTTTCCTCCAGGGATATTTTATTTTTACCAGCTAAATAGCTTTTTGACAAGACAGCAAATCGTTATATAATAAGAGCAAACTGGTAACTTCCAGTTTTCAAAAAAAGGTAAATTGTGACCAGGGAGAGAGGTACTTTGGACGTAGAAAAAATAAGGAAACTTGTTACGGAAGAGAAATATGAGTTCTCAAAACATGCTGAGAAAGAACGCAAGCTTGATATGATTGTTGTTAATGAGTTAGAAGACGCTTTGAAAAATTGTGAAATCATAGAGGACTATCCTGATGACCCACGAGGGGCAAGTTGTCTAATTCTAGGATTTTCTGGTCAAAAACCAATTCATGCAGTATGTACGATAAAAGTCGATCCAGAAGAATTATTACTTATTACCATTTACGATCCATCTAAACGACCTGGTAAGTGGACCAAAAATTATAGAAAAAGGAGATAATTTCATGCAAAGAGTTTATCATAAATGTCACTTTTGCGGAGGTAAAGTTTTAGAAAAAAGAATCACAGTGGATTATCGCTGGGGAGATGAATTAATCGCTGTGATCGAGAACGTCCCTGCTGGAGTATGCCAAGTTTGTGGGGAGCAGTACTTCAAGGCAGATATTGTGAAGAAAATGGAGGAGTTGGTGCATTCAAAAGAAAAGCCGAAAAAAACGATTCAGGTTCCCTTACGAGAACTAATGACGATTTGACGTGGTTGCACTAAAAAAGTGCAAGAAAGGAAGGTTAAATAACTGCATAGAAAGACTCATATCAGCAATCTCATCTAAAAAGATTGTTCCTCCCGAAGAAAGTTCAAATTTACCTAATTTCTGACCGCCAGCTCCGGTGAAAGCACCTCTCTCATAACCAAATAGTTCACTTTCTAGAAGGTCCTGGGGCAGTGCCGCACAATTATAAACATTATCAAGCTGTCGAGACCTTACTCTAATAAATTCCGCAAAGCTTAATTGATAAAGATAAAAAGAAAATATACGTCCCACCAAAAACTTACCTGTTTTTCCTGTTAACTCCAGAGAAGAAAACCCTGTAATGATAAACTTAATATTTTCAAAGATATCGTAAAGTAGCTTTAACTTTTAGCCACCATCGGGAAGATATTGAAACTCATCAATCAGAAAGTAAAAACGTTCATTTTGTTTATGAACAGTAAGACTTTTTCTCCTCACATCTTACCTCTTTTCAATAACTGCCTCCAGGGGAATAGCAATAGTAATATAGATATACTCCTCTATCTTACCGATTTTCTCATCAGGAACAAGCTCAACATTGATTTTTGCTTTCTTTCCAGCGGCAATCTCTTCTACAAAAGAGCTAATAACTATCAACTTAGAAAAACTCTCTACCTTTACAATCTTAATCTCCCTCTCTCCCTGGTTTTTCAATTCAATTATCTGACTATATTTCTCACCCTGTTTGATAGTTCCAAAATCCCACTCCTCTTCCGAAAACTCTATATTTGGCGGCAAGACTTCCTCAGCACCAGTAGCCCCCACAACCAGGCTCCCGCAAACTACTAAAACTACAATTATTAGCCAACTTATTCTTCTCATTTATACACATCCTCCCTTTTTTCTATTTTACATTTTTCCTCGTCCCTTTTCCTTCTTCTCCTTTTCTCTATTTGTAAAGTTTATCCCTTCAACCGGTACCCCGAAGATAAATGGATTACTCATCTTAAGCCTTTTTAAGATCGGCTTCAATCTTTCTCATTATTTCTTTAAGATTTCTCTCTTCGGAAGGACCTATGGTAGCGTCTATGCCGGTATGCCTATGGTGAGGAAAAGTAGTATCTTGAGCTTTCATTAGAATTATCTTTGTCCACAGTTTTTTTAAGAACCCTTATAATACTTGCCGCCTGTTTGTAAATTCTTTCCCAATGTTCCCATTCAATAAAATCTTCATGGAACTGATAGTCTGCATTGTTAGGCAAGCCTTTAGATTTAAGATTTTTATAGGTAGTTTGGTATTTTTTTTGAAATTGTTCTATTTTCTCCCTGGCTAATGTCAAACGTCCCTCAAACAAAGGTAGTCTCAACATTACACCTTGATGAATAATAGACTTGACTTCTTCAGGTGGCAGGATATTCATTAAGGAAGAAAACTCTTTATTTTTTGCTTGTCTCATAATCTATACACCTCCCTATCGAGCAAAAAAACTTTTATCACGAAAAAGTATTTAATTTAATGTTAGTCTATCCCATTTCAATTTTGTTGTCAATAAAAACCCTGGAGAAAAGCTTTATGAAGTATTTTTCTTTCCTCCAGGGATATTTTATTTTTACCAGCTAAATAAATATTTATTTTTCTTTTTACTTTTTGATAATAGTTGTCCTCACTTCATTAGTAGTAATCAGAGCACTTTCCGACTCAAATGTTGCTTGGTTTAAGATTACCGTGCCACTATATAAGGTTGAAACTATCTCAGCCTTGAAGTGCACACTTACCCCCGTACCTTTAGGAACCGTCCCTATATTCCAGGTAATGGTATCAGCGGATAATACACCGCCATCAAGAGGAGTGATATTCTTCAATTTCGCAGTATCAACCACATCGCTAATAACTACACCCGTCTCTGCTTTTTTACCATTATTCTTATAATAGATGGTATAGAGCAAAGTATCACCAGGCTCAGCCATAACTTTGTTAACCTCTTTATGTTTAATTAAGATAAAGTTCAATTTCGCCATTCCCGATTCAGGGACCTTCACAAACAGGGATTCCTCACCCAGTATTTCGTAGTCTTCAGGAATACTCTTCTCATCTATAGTGAGGACATGGTATCCAGGTTCAACTCCCTGTATAGAATATTTACCCTCAGGATCTGTAGTCACAATTCTTCCATCTTCCATAACAATCCTTATTCCTGGAATTCCCGGCTCATTTTTATCCTGCCAATTATTCTCATTTGTATCCTCAAAGACTTTACCGATAATAATACCCTTCCCCTCTAAGAGCATAACCTTAACGCGGGCAAATGCTGTGGGCAATTCCTCAAGAGGTACAGGTGTGCCTCCGCTTGAATAACTTTCTATTTTTGCCAAATTATCGTGGTAACCAGCAACGGCATTTAGACCAATTTGACACTTATAGGTAATCGTAGCTGTAGTCTCGGGTGCAACGGAATCTATTGTCCAGGTATAATTTGGCTGTTTTCCTTGAGGATCATCTGTCGCTACACCATTAATAGCGGTGCTACCACTTAGATACATAATCCCAAATGGTAAGGTATCACTTACTTTCACATCCTCGGCAGTATCGTCAGTACTGATATTCTTTACCTTAATGGTGTAAACTATGATATCGCCGGTAACTGCCTTAGAAAGATTCACAGATTTCTCTATCTCTAAGAAGGGGACGATAACTTTAGTCGTTACCGTATTACTTATAGCCTCATCTACCAGCCACTCGTCACAATAACTTAAGATTCTTGCCTGATTGCTGATAATTGTTGTTCCTGGCGGCAGGTTACTGGAAACAAGAACGCTGAAGGTAACAAAACCTGACATCCCTACCGGTCCAGAACCAATGAAGAAGGAGAATGTATTAGTGTCAGGGTCATATACACCAGCACTTGCACCTACAAAACTCGTATTCTCAGGAACTATATCTTCAAGTACTACTCTGGGTGCCTCACCTGTTCCTACATTGGTGTAGCTAATAGTATAGGTAATTATATCGCCTGCTTGCACAGTTGCCGGACCTTCCTTACTTAAAGTGAATCTTACTTCCTTAATAGGAGGAGTATATAGAGGAGCAGTTGGTCCATCCTTCAGAGAACTACCTGTAGGCTCATCTTTTCCTGTAGTTGTCGCACCATAGTTAAGAGCAGCTCCGTCGGTGCTAAATCCATCATAAGCCATCTGCCTTGTAATGAGAACTGTTACTCTGATAGTTGCCGTAGCTTTCTCACCTTTTCCTAATGTTCCTACTGTCCACTTAATATCCCCACCACTACTTACACTTAAGCTTCCTTTGGAAACAGTATGAGAGTTATAGGTTGCTGGATAAGGTATATTATCCGTTACCACTACATTGGTTGCTGTGCTCTCACCTGTATTCTTGACCGTAATCACCAGGTCATAAGTAGTAGGAGCATTCACTAATGGTGGATAACAACCACCAACATGATTAGCTACCTTACTAATACTTAGTGCCGCTGGGTTTGGTACAATTACAGTGAGCACAGCACGCGCACTGTCAGTTACTACACCACCAAGTGGATCAGTACCAGCTGCTGTAGCTTTATTACCGTATATGCCGCTTATGGTCGCAGTCACCGTAGCTTTGTAAGTTATGGTTACCA
>Ga0209121_10000621_pt1 | contig 37160 bp, 32 predicted proteins | sample Cruoilmetagenom3_FD_187292 | JGI IMG/M metagenome (GOLD analysis project Ga0209121, IMG submission 187292) | Oil polluted marine microbial communities from Coal Oil Point, Santa Barbara, California, USA - Sample 3 (SPAdes) (version 2) | ecosystem: Environmental > Aquatic > Marine > Oil seeps ... | reverse complement strand
GGTCTCGAACGTGGTTTTCAACCCCTCCGATTACGGGATAATATAGTTTGTTTACCATAAGAACTTTCAATTTTTTAACTTTGAACCTCCGATATCCTCGCAGGAGTTCAAGACCATTGAATAATCGCCAAATGAGCTCTTTTTCGCGTCATTGCCATGCCCACCATCTCAGCACAACTCCGTCCCGGATTCCATTCCTCTAACAATTTTAAGATTCAATAACCTTAAAAATAAAATCTCCAAAAGCCAAGATGTTGCCATCCAATTGGCCTTTCCTCAAAGCCTCAAAATATTTAACTCGATTATCCACACGGATGGTAACCCATGGATATCCAGCGGTAAGAAGCAAATAATTCATCAAAAGTCTTGCCGTTCTCCCATTACCATCACTATAAGGATGAATGGTAACAAAGAAGTAATGAGCAAGAACTGCTTTTACTATCGGATTTCTTATTTTATTCATCGAGAATACATAGCTATCCATCAACTCTGATAATTTCTCGTAAGAAGGAGGAACATATTGCGTTCCTCTAATAAATGCCGGTACCGTTCGATAGCTGACCAAACTCAAGTAATCAATAATCCCTGCATCAGCAGATGGCTTGAAAAGATGATGATAGATGTCTTTAATAAAATTCTCGCTTATCTCTTGCTGCCCAAAATCTTCTTGAATCTTCTTGATTACAAAATCAAAAGCTGCCGAATAACCCAAAATGGCCATGCGATTTTTAATCTTTTCAACATTGTTATACCCCTGAGCTTTTTTGGTTTTCGATAAGGCTCCGGAAAGCAAAACTTCAACTTCTTCGGGTGTTATCCGATATCCTTCCAGAGTTGTTGAATGATACGTATCATATTTTTTATGCTCTTTAGCTTGGGATAACAATTGCTCAAGAGGGCGTTTTTTAATTTCTTTTATCTTTGCAGCAAAATGTTTTTCTAAAGTTTTTTCAAATTCTTGAAGTTGCCTCTCCTGGCGAATAACCCATGAAGGTGTAACTACTGCTTTCTTTGCTATTAATTTTGGCTCAATTTTTTTCTTTTTAGAAACGCGGTAATGGGTATAAGTCTCAATAATTTTCTCTATATTTGAAGCCAAATCAGGCCTACCAGCATCTTTGGCCATGTCAGCCAATCGCTTAAATACAATAGGCTTTGGTTTTTTAGCATAAATTGCCTCTAAGATTCTTAAGTCAAAAGAGGTGCCGGCGATAAAGCTCCGAACTTCGAGACTTGGCTTTAGTTTGCTCGCATCGATTAGAACTTTTTCAGGTATATCAACCGGAATATTTCTTCCCGCGATTTCAATTTTTTTAACAAGACGTTCGTCGAAATTAGGGTCATAAACAAGGAACACATCAAATCCTGTAGGCAGCAATAATTTTCGATTAGTCTTTTTTTTGGTCCTTACCAAAAGATGTTTTTGGGGTGTTTGATCACCATCCAAAATTTTAAGAGCAGACCTGCCTCTAAATGACCAACAACTGAAACGTGAAAGAACTTTTTCAATAATCTGCCAGTAAAGTAATAAAAAAATTTCTCTGGTCTCATCTTCCGGCCTCTTCAGAATCCAATATCCTTTGATTAAATGGCAAAGAAATTTATCTTTAACAAGGGCTTCTCTTTGTCTTTGGGGAGGAAGTTCATTGGAGGAGGCAACATACTCATCTCTTTCTGTTTTTTCGACCCACCATTTTAATGCTTTATCTTTGATGCTCATTTTGTTGCTCCCATAGTAAAATAGAGTCAATATTTGTTAGTAAATTAAACGCAACATTTTATAGCAGATTCTAATCAACATTTTATAGCAGATAAAATCTTTTTCAAGAAAAAAGGTCTTTTTTGATGTTTCTCACCTGAACATAAGAGGCAGTTACTTGAAAAAATATTTAAGCAATTGACGCTCTGTGTTTTTTTATTCAAGTTTGTCAAACCTGACCCCACTTTCTGTGACCCCACTTTCTGTTTGAAGAAAGTCAAAGGATTGATTGAACTGATTTGTTAAATTGACCGCAAGTCAAGTCAACCACTCCGAAAGCTCCGATTTTAAAAATTCATCTATGGGTATCCCGCCTTTGCCAACCAAGAGTTTATGTTGCGGAGAAAAAGCTTTACTAAAAGCGGTCATTCCGGATAAAGCGCCCTTAACTCGGTTGCTTTTAACCTCGATTGCTATCAGTTTCTTCCCGCTGCGGATTACAAAATCGACCTCTTTGTCCCCTTGGCGCCAGTAAAAAAGCTCGATATTTTTATTCAAGGAAACATTCAAAAGATGCGCGCCGACGGCCGACTCAACAAGACGTCCCCAGAAAGCTCCGGCATTTTTAGCTTCTTCAAAAGATAATTGGGATTGAGCCGTTATAAGCGCCGTGTTGAACACCTGTAGCTTTGGGCTTGAACCCCGTCGGCGTACAGCTTTTCCTGAAAACTTACACAAACCTGTAACAAAACCGGCGCCGCTAAGCAGCTCTAAATAGTGAGCAAGCGTAGTCGTGTTTCCAGCTTCTTGCAGTTGTCCCAGCATTTTTTGATAGGAAAGAACCTGTCCGGAATACTCGCATCCCAGATAAAAAAGTCTTCTTAGAAGAGCCGGTTTATCAACCCGAGTCATCAACAAAATATCACGAGATATCGTCGTTTCAATCAGCGAGTCTTGAATATAACGCACCCATCTCTCCGGCTCCTTAATTAACGGAGCGGCTCCGGGATATCCACCATAATAAATAAAAGTGTCTAAATCCCAACCAAAATATTCTTGACACTCCGAGAAAGACCAGTGACCGGCTCTGATAAGCTCAAACCTTCCCGCCAAACTTTCGGTAAGACCCTTTTGCATGAGAAGTTGCGAAGAGCCCAATAAAACAACTCGCAAGGAAAGGTTATCAAAAGTATCTTCATCCCACAGCCGCTTTACCACCTCAGACCAGTTTGAGACTTTTTGAATTTCGTCGAAGACCAAAACGGCGGACTTATTTTCTTTTGCTTTTAAGCGTCCAATCTCCCACTGCTCTTCCAGCCAAGCTTCATCGCGCATAGTTGGTTGATCGGCTGACACATACTGTGAGGATAAGTCAATCTCGTTGAGAACTTGTTTGATAGCAGTAGTTTTTCCCACCTGACGTGGACCATAGAGAACCTGAATGAAACGACGCGGTTCAAGAACCCTTTCAATTAGCTTTTGGTTTATATTCCGAACGTATAATTTTGCCACTTTATCGACCCTTTTTAAATTTTACTCAACATACTGAGTAAAATTACTCAATATATTGAGTAATTTAACACCATCAGTACTAACTGTCAATTAAATTTCAATCGGCCGAAAGGTAACCACAGGTGGTCCCCTGGACCAAAGGATAGTTTTGCTTATTGATATTAGACGATTGTAGTCCAGTGGACTAGTAGCCTAACTGTTGAATTTTGTCATTGCGAGGATTCCGACGTTACGTCGGATGACGAAACAATCTCTATTTACCAGGAGCTTCGAGATCGCCGCGCTTCGTTTCACTTCGCTCGCCGCCCGCATCGGGGGCAGGCGATGACATTTTACATATTATTCAACAGTCTCGCAGCCTAAGGGAGTCGAGGGATTGAGTTATTCAAGTTTGTCAAGCCCGACCCCGGTTGTAAAGGGATATGGAAAATGGAAATGATAAATATCGCTTTCTAATTTTTTTAACCAACATGGAAAAGACGGTGCGATGGGCGTCGATTTGAATGATCCAACGCTTGCTATCCTGTAAACATCCACCCCGTCCATATTTTCTTTGGTGGTTTGAAAAGCAGTGTTTGCTACAAGAACCCTTACATCAATTTGAGAAGATAGCTCGCGAGCGAGGTCTCGCACGTGGTTCTCGATTCCCCCGATTACGGGGTAGTATAGCTTGTTTGCCATGAGAACTTTCAATTTTTTCGCTTCGCTTGCCTCCCGATATACACATTTATTTAGATTTTTTGGATTATTTTCTTCTAAACATAGCACAAGTTTTTGTTATTTACATAAGTTGTACCCAATCATTTCTTTCCACAAAGTATCAGAGCATAACTCAGATACTGATCCAAAAAAGTCCCTCTTTCCTTTCTAATATGAGAAATATTTAAACGTTTTTTTAATTTAAATACTTTTCTTATAGCCTTGAACGGACTAATAAAATTAAATGACCAAATCAGAGAATCACCAAAAAATGCAAACTCTTTAACTCCAATTTGTTCACACATATCCTTGAATTCCTTTCTTGAATAAGGATATTCCTCACCAACTTTCCATACGCCAATACGTTCGGCTATAAATTTGAATATTCTATAAGGAGGATTGAATTTATTTGGAACAGAAATAAAAACTATACCACCCTCTTTTAAAACATCAAAATGAGCTTTGTTTATTTTTACTCTTTCTTGCCCCTTGAAATGTTCAGTTAAACCAAAAGACATGGAAATATCATATTTATTAAGCAAGTCCATAGGCAGTGATAGTGCATCTTGTTTGATGAATTCGGCTGACAATCCATTCTTCTTAAAAAAATCACGTGCTTTTTTAAGTGCGCCTTCCGAGTAATCAAGTACTGTAACCCTCGCACCTCTTTTCGCCATTAAAGCTGCATTAGTTCCCGCCCCAGCACCAATTTCTATAACTTTTAAATTATCAAAAGAATTGAATTCTTTTAGCACGATTCCCTCAATTCGTTGCCACCTAATAGAATTTTCCTCCTTTATAAGATTGTAAATATCCTCTTCGGATGTTGAACCATCTTCCCAAACTCTATCCCATAATTGTGGTGTATTTTTCTTCATGATTTTCTATTCCTCTATTTCACTACGTAATTTCATTGTCAGATTTCAAATTCAACATTATCTTGTTCCTGACCAATGATGACAAACCTACACCGCTCTCAATTCTTCAAACTCGTCAACTTGCTATAAAGCTTTAGATGTTCATCACACATTCTCTCGGCAGAAAACTTTTCAGCTACAATCCTTTTACCCTTCTCACCATACTTTCTCACAACCTCTGGATTTTCAAGTAAAAATAAAATTGCATTCGCCAGCGCTTGGGCATTTTTAGGTGGAACCAAGAGCCCTGTTTCCCCATCAATAATAACTTCGCTATTCCCTCCAACATTTGTTGCTACAATCGCTCTGCCAATAGCCAAAGCTTCAACAAGAGAAAGATTCAACCCCTCGCTCAACGACGGAAGGACAAAGACATCAAACTTTGAAATTAAAGAAACGGCATCATCAACATAACCAGTGAAGATAAAATCTTTAGTTAGACCCATTTGTTTAACCATCTTTTCAAGATTGGGCCTTATTGAACCATCGCCGGCTATCACAAATTTCACATTATTAAACTTAGATTTAATTATTTCCGCAGCTTTAATAAAATAATCAATACCTTTCACCGGCTCCAATCTTCCTAAAAAACCGACAACTTTTTCTCCTCGTTTAATATCTAAATCAAAAGAGTTATTACCTTCCACGGCTACATTAAGTTCCTCAAGAGAAACCCCGTTGTAAATAACCTCAATTTTTTCTTTTAAAACTCCTTGTTCTATAAGACCGCATCTAATATCTTCAGAAACAGCAATTACAGCATCGGTAAATTTCGCCGTAAAATTATCAATTTTATTTCGGATATATTGGATAATAAGCTTTATAGCACTTTGATTGAACGAAAGCGGTGAATTTGGATTACAGTGAACGGTAGAAATTATTATAGGTATTTGAGACATTCTGCCCGCAATCCGGCCGATGATGTTGCAAAAAAAACCGTGAGTATGAAGAATATCCGCCTTAACAAACTTCAGTTTTTTTGCAATTCGAAGCACTGTGGAAACAAAGTTTTTAGACATAAAATTAATCGGTATCGTTTCAATCCCGACTTTCTTTAAAGCTTTTTCCAAGCCAGAAGAGGATTGACAAATCACATAAACTGCAAATCCTCTTTCTTTTGCATCTTTTGTTAGCAATAAAAGATGTTTTTCTCCCCCGCCTAAGTAAGGAAAAGGAGCGCTATTCGTATAGACAATGGTTTTTTTGGGTTTATCTTCCATAATCACAACCGGAAATTATCGATTCAGTTTTTTAATATGGCTCTAAACGGAAACATTATATCAATTTTGGCTATTTAATTAAGTGTCTTGCTTTCTACAAAAAATTTTTATTTAGAAATTAAACGATTTTACCTGAACAATCTTAGCAAACATGTTTAAAAACTTATGCGAGAAAGGTTTTTTAAAGATAATTTATATAAATCAAACTTTTGCTTTGTTTGCCTTAGATAGCAAGCGATACCAAATTTTCCTTTTCAAATAGACAGCACTTTTAATAAATCTATACCTTTTAAACAATTCCTTAAAACTAGCTTTTCTATATTTTTTTTCCAAATTTTTGCAAATTTTATTATATTGTTCTTCACCTAAAATATCGTTTCCATATAAATTTAAAAACATTTTTTTCTCTTTTAACACGGTTTTTCTTGTATCCTTGTGTGAGCTCATTGATTCATGCACTCTATATTTAATTAAACAATCGTTGATAAAATATATCCTATAATTTTTTGCAATTCTCACCCACAATTCATAATCTTCGATGGTAAATATCTCCGGATTTTCATTAAATAGCCCAATATTAGAAAATATTTCTCTATCAATCAAAACAGATGACAAAAAAACGTCGTTTTTACCGCTTAACAAATCATTTAATGTTATTTCACCGTCTTCTCTTTTTTTGATGAGACATCCAAAAATTCCCTTTTCAGAAAAATAAATACCGTTCGTGCTAACCATCTTATATTCAGGAAATTTATTTAATGCCTGAAGCTGAGATTCCAACTTATTTGGTTCCCATAAGTCGTCATCATCACAAAAAGAAATGTATTCACCATTTGCGTGAGCAATACCAAAATTTCTGTTTACAGAGAGATTTCCTCCGTTGGCATTTCTAAAATACCTAATATGGTTATCTGCCAAGCTTTTTACATATTCTTCAGTGCCATCAATTGATTCATTATCAATTACAAGGATTTCTAAATCTTGATAAGTTTGATTTAAAATTGAGCTTAAGGTCTCCTGGAGCAATTGGACTCTATTCCATGTTAATACAATTACACTTATCATAATTTTGTTATTCTACCTCAACTTTAATATAAATTTAAATTCTTTTGGTACCACTTTATAGTTCTTTTTAACCCTTCCTTTAAATCCACCTTTGGTTTCCAGCCCAGGTATTCTTTTGCCTTTTCTATGATTGTTCCCTGGTGCCACATCTCATTCTCCCTATACTTTAAAGCTCCAAATTTAACAAACTCTTGGCCATAACCAACTTGCCTTACAATCTCCTCCACCAAATCTCTCATTTGTATGGTGTTTCCTGAACCAATATTAAATATTTCACCCTTTGCTCTCTCAAAATTTTCAGCTGCTTTTAAAAAAGCATTAACAATGTCTCCCAAGTAAGAATAGTCCTTAGCCTGTTCACAATTTGTAAGCTTGACCGTTTCCTGATTGAGTAAAGAAAGAATAATGTAAGGAACAAATCTTTGGGGCTTCTCGAATTCCCCATATATGTTGTAAAGTCTTAACGTAGTTAGAGGAATTTTACAATCTTTTGCAAGTTGATGGAGAATAATTGTATTAGCTGCTTTTGTCGACGCATAAATGCTATTTGGGTTTAGTTTTGAATTCTCATTAGCTTCTTCCTTTAAATCGCCATATTCTGCACATGTGCCAACATTTACAAATAATTTTAGCTCTTTTAATCCCTCACACGCCTTGAGCAACATTACACTTGCTTTAATGTTTGTATCTATTATCTCGGAGAAATCAACATTGTTGTTTACAGAATAATATGTAGCCATATGATATATGAAATCAGGATCTATTTTTCTTAAGGTATTGTATACTTCTTCTTGGTTGCATAGATTGGTTTCCACGCGGGTCATTTTTTCAACAATATCGCTAATTCGCCATGTATTTTTGCTATTTTTATGAGTTAACACATAAATGGCCGCACCGTTTCCAATTAGCTCCTTTGCCAATCTGTTCCCAATAAATCCAGTAACTCCGGTAATTGCAATTTTTTTATTCTTAAAGAAATCTGTACTGAATTCTTCCGACAAATCATTACCCATTATTTAACCGTCTTTTCTTTCCCAATCATATTTTATTATTTCATTCTCGTGCGGATCCAATCTTCTCATCCTGTCTTCTTTGTGAGTTAAATTAGTTAAATCCGCTACAATCGCTTCAGTGTTTCCTATACCTTTAAAACTATTCCATACCATAGGCGGAATCTGCGCAAGACAATAGTTTTGATCTCCTATGTAGATTTCTTGAATTTCTCCCTTGGTTGGAGAGTTCTCTCTATCATCAAAAAGAACCAGTTTAATCATCCCTTTTATTACCACATAATTGAGGTATGTTTCTTCATGTAGATGCCAACCTTTTACCACTCCCGGATAAACGGTTGAGAAATATATTTCGCCAAATCCCTTAAATTCTTCATCGCTTGATTGCTGCATTTTTAAAATTGTTCCGCGTTCATCGGGAATTTTCTTTAACTTTTTTATTACCACTCCCTCAATCATTTTTCCCTCCAGGTTTACAAAAAAATGGTCTCTCTTCTTCTGCTTTTTTAATATATTCCGAAATTTCCTTTAGAGTTAATTTGTGACAATCTTCTTGATTTTTATATTTCTTATACCAGTCCACCGTTAATCTAATTGCTTCGCGCATATTTAATACGGGCTTCCATTTCAAAAGATTTCTCGCTTTGCTACAATTAAGAGCAAGAAAATTTGTTTCATGAAGCTCACCTGGATTCGATACATCTTTCCAGCTTCCTGTACCATAATACTCAATTATTAAATTGGTCAACTCGGCTACAGTAATCAATGAGTCAAGATTTGGTCCAAAATTCCAAGCGCCGCAATACTTCATTGGTTCCTCATACATTTTTTGACCAAGCAATAAATAACCACTTAATGGTTCCAACACATATTGCCACGGTCTTACCGCTTGCGGATTCCTAACCAAAATCGGTTCGTTATTCTCCAAAGATTTTATACAATCTGGGACTATTCTGTCCTTTGCCCAATCTCCACCTCCAATTACATTTCCCGCTCTTACAGAAGAAATGGATTTATTATGATTTTCATAATCTTTCGGATTAAAAAATGAGTTCCTGTAGGAAGAAATCACCAACTCGGAGCAGCCCTTGCTTGCGCTGTACGGATCATAGCCGCCCATCGGGTCGGTTTCCTTATATCCCTCAGTTTTTTCTTTATTTTCATAACATTTATCGCTTGTTACTAATACTCCCACTTTTACTGAATCAGTATTTCTTATTGCTTCAAGCACATTTACCGCGCCAATAATATTTGTTTCGTAGGTCTCCTTTGGTTCTTCGTAAGATAATCGAACCAGGGACTGAGCTGCGAGATGAAAAACAAATTCCGGTTTGAAATCTTCGAAAACTTTTGAAAGTTTTTCGAAATCTCTAACATCTCCAATAATACTTTCTATCTTTTGGCTTAATTTGGAAACTACAAAATTATCTTTCTCGGTAATCGGTTCAAGAGCATATCCCACAACATCCGCGCCAAGTTCTTTTAGCCAAATTGAAAGCCATGAACCCTTAAAACCTGTATGCCCCATTATTAAAACTCTTTTATTTCGATAGACATCGCCAAAAAGTTTAGTCATTTTGCTTCCTCAAAACTCTAATATTTGTCAACTTATTACCAAACTTTCCAGGGTGCTTGATTATCATTCCAAAGTTTATTTAAATAATCCCTATCTCTTGCAGTATCCATGCATTGCCAGAATCCCTCATATTTGAAAGCTCGTAGTTCTTTATCAGAAGCAATTTTTTGCAATGCCCCAAACTCAAGATCGCAGTCTTCGACCTCAGTTAAATAATTTAAAAATTTTCGCTGGAAAACAAAGAAACCACCATTTATCGTCCCCGTTCCCAACTGGGGCTTTTCTTCAAAACTTTTAACCATATTCCCATCAAGAACCATTTCACCAAACCGCGATGGAGGGCGAACAGCGGAAACTGTTCCAATAGAACCATGTGATTGGTGGAACTTGTCTAATTCCTCAATGTTAATATTGCTAACACCATCGCCGTAAGTTAAGTGAAAATGATCTCCTTTTATAAAGGATTCGAGTCGCTTGATCCTTCCGCCTTTTAAAGTATTTTCTCCCGTATCTACGCACGTTATCTCCCAATGGTTTTCATCTGAGAACGAGTGCATATTCGGCGCAATATTTGGATCAAGAGTAATGGTAAAATCGCCCGAGGTAATCCTGTAGTGATAAAAGTAATCCTTAATATATTCGCCTTTGTAGCCAAGAGCAAGAATAAACTTATTGAAACCATAGGATGAATAAATCTTCATTATGTGCCATAAAATAGGCTTACCCCCGATTTCAACCATTGGCTTGGGCTTAATTTCGGTTTCTTCACGCAAACGAGTTCCTTTGCCTCCACAAAGAATGATTACCTGCGGTTTCATTTTTTACCTTCCTTTTATAAACTCTGATTTGAACTAAAACTGTAATATTAAATTTCTAATTCTTTATAATTGTTTGCGTATCCATGCTCCTCAAGGTAGTCAGAAACCACAGACTCCCACTTTCCATTTTGTTTTAATATCCACTCAATTGCTTCTCTAACTGCTCCATGTCCACCTCTTTTTTGGGTTACATGGCAAGCTATTTTTTTAACTTCATCTCTAGCATTTGCAACAGCCACGGGACAACCAGCTAAAACCATAATGGGTATATCTATTAAATCATCTCCTATGTAAGCAATTTGTTGAGGAGATACCTTGTTTTTTTCAATTATTTCACTAAAAACCAAACTCTTGTTTTCTATCCCAAGATATATTCCATCTACTTCAAGCTCTTTCGCGCGTTGCTTGACAGCTTCGGATTTTCGATTTGTTATAAAGAAAACTTTAATTCCCGCTCTTTGGGCAAGTTTTATTCCTAGCCCATCCTGAACATTAAAAACCTTAATCTCCTCACTGCCTTTTAAAATAATTGAACCGTCAGTGAGAACACCATCAACATCCAATAAGATTATCTTTATTTCATCAATTTTTCCCATAATAGTAGTCCTAAAAATAATTGTCACAATTTAAACAAAACTTTGGCACTCGTTTAGGATTATTGCTTTCTATATTTTCTCTTAATTTCCTTAATATTTTACCATCCCAAACTTCTTTAATGGTTTGCTTACCAATCCAACCCACGACCAAGTTATTATCAGCATCATCGCAACAAGCCTTCATTGCGCCATCCGAACCAATTGAAATTTTATTATAAAGTTCGTCGCACTTTTTACCTTTATTAACATCCGCTACACGTAAAGGCCGTCCTTGAGCTAAATCCTTTTCTGAAATTTTGCCAAAATCTTTTACTCGTTGAAAAGAGGTTAAAAGCGGCTTTCCCCCGTAAACGCCCACTTTCCCAAGCCCCCAAATGCTATCCACTTTTGGATACCAATAATCGTAAAAGGCTTGTTGCCCACTGAGGTTTTCCTGCTCTTTTTTTAACATAGAAACCGAAACTTGGATGTGGCATGGTGTGTTTAATTCGTTTCGAATTCTTATAAATTCTTCCATATTTCTTGTGATGTTTTTATACCCACACCTTGGGTCCTCATCATTCTTTGGACGACGCATTCGATTATATTCCGCCTCATTTAACCCCTGAAGAGACATCTTTATTTTATTCAAATCGGCTTTTAAGAGCTTGTAACTTAATTTTGAATCAAGAAGCGTGCCATTGGTGGTTAAATGAGTGAGAACACCTTTTTTGCGAGCATACGAAACAAAATCGACTATTTTTGGATGAAGTGTTGGTTCCCCCCATCCACTGAACCGCACTGAGGTTGATTCATGGTTGGAGATTTCATCGATGATGTTTTTATAAAGCTCAAAAGGTAAAATTTTCAAGGGCCTTTTCATCACCTGACGCTGACAAAAAATACAATCTAAGTTGCAAGCATTGGTAGGTTCAATATCAACCACAATAGGAAACGACGGCCTTTTCTTATGCATTTGTTTATATTCTTCGCTTCCATAAATTTTTTCTTGAAAAATATCCGCTACTTTTATCATAATCACCCTATTCAGTAATCTCAATTTTTGGCAACTTCTGCTGCAAATCATATACAGCTTTCGCCTGCTTAAGTAGCTCATTCAGATATTTAAAAGGCAACTGGGTTGTTGCGTCACAAAGCGCCTTTTCAGGTTCATCGTGAATTTCCATAAAGAGAGCATTAACACCCGCCGCAACTGCTGCCCTCATAAGATCGGGGATAAATTCACGTTGCCCTCCACTTAAGATACCCAAGCTACCTGGCAGTTGAATGCTATGAGTCACATCATAACATACGGGATAACCCGTTTCCTTCATAATTCTGAAACACCGCATATCTGAAATCAGCATATTGTAACCAAAAAATGTTCCGCGATCAGTTAAAATAATCTGATGATTTCCGGTAGATGCTACCTTTAACGCAGCATTTTTCATATTCCAAGGACTCAAAAATTGACCCTTTTTAATATGAACAGGCTTACCTGTCTCTCCCGCAGCAACTAAAAGTGATGTCTGCCTAGACAAATAAGCAGGGATTTGGATTAAATCCACAACTTCCGCAGTTTTTCCCATTAAATTAACATCACATACGTCACACGTAACCGGAATCTTAAAAATGTCTCTAACTTTTTTTAAAATCTTTAGACCCTTTTGAGACCCAATGCCATGAAAACACCGGATAGAACTACGACAATCCTTGCTGTAACAAGACTTAAAGATATATTGAATTCCAAGCTTATCAGTTATTGTTTTTATCTGTTCAGCCATATAAAGAGAGTGTTCTTCCGACTCTATAGCGCAGGGGCCTCCGATTAAAGTAAGGGGTTTTTTCTCGCCCACTATTACCTGTTTAACTTCATCCCCACCAATTACAACATCTCTTACCATCAAACCACTCCAAAACTCAATTTAACGGAAATTTTCTGACAAATTTTTTAGCCGCCTCTATATCAGAAGAAACATTAACATCCTGAAGTTCCGTATCTACATATATCCCTTTTAAAGGCAGACCATAATATAATGCCCTTAAAAGCTCTATCCCTTCCATCAATTCCAAATCAACCGGCGACAAAGCGCTAAAACGCAAAAGACATTCTTTCGAAAAAACATAAATACCAACCTGCTTAAAGTAAGTAAATTCATCTTTACAATGTCCTCGATTAAATGGGATTGGATATCGAGACATATATATTATATTGCCCTCTTTGTTTACAACAACTTTAACCACATTTATATCTTCAAGCTCGTCTTTTTCTTTAATGTCGGTATACAAAGTCGCCATTTTTAAGTTATTGTCAATTTGCGCAATTATTGAGTCAATTACTTTAGGATCTGGAATTAACTGATCTCCCTGCACATTAACGACAAAATCGGCTTCAATCTCTTGAGTAGCTTCAGCAATACGGTCCGTCCCGCAATCATGACTCTTTTTACTCATAAACACCGAGCACTCAGATTCTTTTAACGCATCCCTTATCTTTTCACTATCGGTAGCAACTACCACCTGCCCAACAGCATTCGACCCCTTTACCCTCTCTACCACATGACAAATAAGCGGCTTGCCATCGATTAAAATCAAAGGCTTACCGGAAAGACGGGTAGATGAAAATCTCGCGGGAATAATTACAGTTACCTTCATTATTTTTTTTGAATCATCGCTTTCAATAAAGTATGCAAATGTATCATACCAAGTAATTTACCTTCATTATCGACAACGGGTAAAACCCAAAATTCATATTTCTCCAATCTCTCCAAAGCTTCTTCAAGACCAGCATCAGCAGAAATAGATTTAGGAGCAGGTATCATAATTTTTTCAACATCTACCAAAAACAAATTGGGTAAAGATAGCTGTGTATTTAAAATCAAACGACGCACGTCTCCATCAGTTATAATTCCAACTAATTTTCCATCGTCAATAACACTTACGGCACCTAACTGCTTTTCGTTCATAACTTCAAGAACTTCTCTAAAACAAGTATCTCGTTTTACAACAGGATTTTTTTCTCCTGAATACATAATATCCCGTACTTTCATAATTTTTCTCCTTTAGCCAATTATGCTTTCATTCCACCATAAAACCATCGTAACCTCAATTTTTTCATCAATAAATCAGAAACATAATTTTTTTATAATTATAACATCTTATTAATAAATTAAATCAGCTTTACAACATCACAGAAAAAATAGTGGTAAAGATATTTAAGAAACTATTTATTGCCAAGGGTGTAATCGGAATCAGCCCACCCTAAATAACTTTTTCTCAAGATTTTATCTAATTTAACCAATAGCTTACCCGAACCCTTAAAAGATATATTCCATTGTTTTTTGTCATGCTTTCTGATTAGATCGACTATTTCTCTGTAAAGCTCCTCATCAATCAATTTATTTTCCAGAGATTTGTTTAAAATGCTGAAAGCATAATCATGTATTCCATATATCACACAAACCGTAACGAATTTTATTATTTTTGCTCGCTTATATAATTCCTCTCTCGACTCAATTGAAACGATAAATTTATCAATATTCTTAAAATACAAGGCATCAGCAAATGCTATCTGTCCCTTTCCTCTAAATGATGCATATTCTTTTCTTTTCCAAAAAAATCTTCTTAAATCTATTAGCTCAAAGCCTTTGCTTCTCATAAAAATATCTACATCTGCAAATAATGGCTGATTTTTATAAATTTCTAAAAACTCAACCTCGATTTTTAATCCTAGTATCGACTCATTTAAGCATTTCTGACTCCCTTTAAGAATTGACAACTCACTACCCTGGGTGTCCAGTTTAAGAAAATCAGCATCTAGAATCTCATTATCCCTAAGCACATCATCTAAGTTTTTTACTTTTTCTGCCCCAAATGATACTTCTTCAACTATATCAAACCTCTCAATATCAGGAAAAACTTTTAACACCTCAGTATTTGGCCTATAAATGGATGACTTTCCTGATTGACGAGAAACATAAAAGTTCTGATCAACTGATTCTGAAAAAAGAACGCAGTTTAAATACAAGTGATTTTTACTATTATTTAATTTATTAAACTCCCTTTTGTCCGGCTCAAACCCGATAACCTTGATAGCATCGCCTACCTGTTTCCACTCCTTTTCAATACCACCCATCGAACCGATGTCAACAAGAGTGAACATGTTGTTTTGGGATACATTTTTTAAAATCTGCTTAGGTAAGTTCTTCACGATTGTCATTCCTTTCTATTGTCTAAAAACTCTTTTTGATAAGTATCTGAATACATGTAATCAACTAGGAATTATTTATAATCACTTTAAGTCCTTTAAGAAATAAACTTCAAGTTTTTATCATCTCCCAAAACTTATTTAAATTTTCTTCCGTAGCCGGATTGATAAATTTCAAAGCGTAATCGATTGCTTCTTTTTGGTGGGCTTGATATTTTTCTAAAGACATTTGATTAATTTCCTGTAAGATTTGAGGAATTTCAGATGGCTCAGATACTGACCACTTAAAATTGCCAAGGTCAAATAATGGGTCTGTGCAAATAACATCTCCGAAATCCAAATAGATAACGGGCAAGCCTTTAGCAAGCGCTTCCACACCAACCGTGGAAGAAGTGTAAAGAACCACATCAGAATCGTCCAAAACATTGGCCAAAGGAACCCCGCCCACATCCTCATATTTAAATTTTAATTCCGGAATCAACTCCAAAGCTTTCTTTAAAGGTGTAACAGGATGGGGCCTAATTAAAATGCGAAACTCGCTTTGATAACCCAAAAAAGCTTTGTTTAAAAAGGTAAGAATCTTAATATATTCCTCCACCTCAGCAGTTAAAACCACCAAAATGCTTGATATTTTTTGAGGCTTTGGTTTTACTGTTATCCCTGTAGAAATAGTCTGTCGGAGTCCGCACCCTATACTCACTTTCTCCTCGGGGAAATTACCGAGATTTACAAGTATATCCCTCGGAATTTCTCCCAGGGTAATAATCTTATCCGGCAAAGGGACAATGTCTTTCTCTTCTAAACTTAAAAAAAGATTGGTGTGTTTTAGAGTTATTGAGGCATGATTATAACCGACAGTTAAAGAAGGCGTTCCCGGGTTTTCCATTGCAAATAGATACATCTTCTCAAAAGAGCGATTTTCAAAAGGATACAGAAAAGATTTTATTTTAACTTTTCGAGACATTGCTTTGGCACAATAATAAAACATAAGATTGGTAAAATAACCTCTGCTGAAATCCTGTTTAATCAACCTTTTTATCAGATAACCTACATCTATTCCGTTAAATCGAGTTTCGCCTTTTATTTTTGGAATGCTAAAAAATTTTGAAAGTGACTTAACAAAACATGAAAATATATCCTGAAATGATAAAAAATATTCTATCGGGATAATATCCAAATCATTAGAACAATTACAAATCCGGTTTAAATCCTCGTAGTATTTACCTATTATCTTTCCAAAAATTAAAGGTGATTGGTTGCGTTCAGCTAAAAAATCAACCAAATTGCCAAAATAGGTATCTCGATATCTACCCTTCTCATCGAATGATTGGTGATTGATGAGTGTTGCGATAACAAGCTGTTCTTTTTCTTCTGGTTTATATCTTACGAAACGTCTATTTACTATCCTATATTTAATGGCTCTCAAAAAGTAAAACAAAAGGTAAGCGGGAAAAACGCGGGTAACTTTACCCAAACTTAGTCCGTCTTTGGTAGCATCAACAAATTTTGCCTTTCGCTTCTTAGCTAGCAACTTAAGTTGCCCTTTTAAATCCATATCATCAGAAAGAATAAGCAAATCGCCCTTCGAGTCCTCTTTGAGCAAACCCGCAATAAGAAATGAATAAAATATGTTTTGCCCGAGATTTGTAGCCAACATATTTTTAGTGGTGAAATTATGGACCCACCAATCAAACGAGGCATTGGCAGAATTTAACCTGCCAATAAATTCAATATAATCTTTTCTAAATTGTTCACCCTTTTCTTTAAATAACCTCCGTTTATCAATCTCGATGAAAGAGCCACTGTTTTTTAAGTAAGAAACAATCTTATCCATTGCTTGAGAGTCAGAAAGTTTGAAATATTTGATGTTGTGATTTTCACTAATTTTTTGTCTCAAAATCTCAAGGTTGTTTGAAAAAATAAGCTTATTTTTTTTCACTTTACTTTGAACATAATTCTCCACAAAAACCCTCATCCTATCGAGATTTCTCTTTTAATATTTCTCTAAATGCACAAACCATTCTATCTGCATAATTTTCCCACGTAAAACCCTCTTTAACTCTATTCTTGGCATTTTGCCCCATCTGTCTGCAAGTATTTTGATTTTCATACATATAAAGAATCTTCTCTTTTAGTGCTTCGACATCCCTTATCGGCACTATAAAACCATCTTCTTTATCTCTTACAACATCTTCCGCCCCAGTATTTGTGGTCGCAATAACCGGCAACCCGCAAGCCATAGCCTCCATCATAACTTTTGCCAACCCTTCCTCAAGAGAAGGCAAAACAAAAGCAGAGCCTTGCGAAAAATATCTATAAAGTTCTTTGTGTGGAACAAAACCAATTGATTTATAATGCCCTTCGTATTTTTTCAAAAGAGGTTTTATATCTTCAAATATCCCCCCAATAAGCCACAGTTCTGCATTTTTGAGATTAAGCTGCTTAAACGCTTCCAGCAAATAGTGAGTCCCTTTTTTAATGCAGGAAAGTCCGCAACAAATGATTCTAAAAATATCGTCTTCTTTATTTGTTTGTCTAAAATCCGCAAGCTCAACCCCCGAAGGGACAAGAAGCAATTTGCTCTCTGGTGTGCCCTTTTCTAAAAAAGTTCTTTTAACAAAAGAAGACAGGACACATATATAATCGGCCTCTCGATATTCTTTTACTCCTTTTTCAACAATATTTTGGCTGTTAAAAATATATTTTATTCCAAATTTTTCATATTCTTCTTTCAAAAGTTCCGTTTGGTACTCGATATGCGAATTTGTTCTATCCAAAACAGTAGTCATACCAAGTTCTTTTGCTTTTTTAATTGTGAGCAAGGCTATATTAGATTCGGCAAAGACTATATCGGCACCATCATCTATCCGTTTTGCTACATCTTTGTCGAATATCTCACCTAAAACAAATTTTGAATCTATCCCAATAAGTTTATCCACTCTGCCTTTTACCATTAACTTGCGCAATACAGTAAATTTTAAATCCGTCTGCACTTTTTTAACATCAATAATTTGACTGTCGGCAGGACTTCTCAAAATCTTGGTTAAGTAAGAATGTTTGTGACTATAGAAGGGCGTATGCAGTTTGTGCAGATAACCCTTTCCATCAAGTTGACTGGCCAAATGGAGGCTGCGTAAAACTCCTCCACTGCAGGATATGGTAACTTTCATTCGTTTCTCCCGTTTAAATCTACTTACTCTATTTCAAAAGCGAAAAATATCACGACTTCTTCTCACAAACAGCAACTATCCCATTACATTCTTCGGGTTTTCCGATTGCAAAATGAACTTCATAATATTTTTTCAAATACTCAAACCATTTATTAATTAGTTTTATTTTTCTCCCTAAGGGAAACAACAAAAAACTAGCACTCCTAATCTTAGAAAAAATCTTTCTGTGCAATCCTATTCTTGAATACCCCACACATTTAATTACCGTAAAATAATCTTTTACTGCATCAATTAAACTCTCTTTAGTGAAGTGTTGATAATGTTTTTCGATTAAAGAAATGTTTACCGAAGGAACAGTAATTATCAATTTCCCATCTTTTTTTAAGATATTTGATAAATTTTCTAAGATTAAGGAGATCTCACTAGGAATGATATGTTCTAAAGTCTCTATTAAAACCATATAATCAAACTTATAAGGCAATTTGAGATTTTTCAAATCTTTTATATAAAACTCGCCATCAGGATTGAATACTTTAGCAAATGCTATTGCACGTTCCGAAAAATCAATACCTACAATTTTTACGTTTTTGTCTTTTAGTTCATAACAAAATCTACCATCACCACAACCAGCATCTAGAACAGATTGGCCGGTAAACGGTTTTAATAGATTTTTGACAATATTAAGATAACTTAAATACTCAACATGCAAAATTAATCTGTACTCATCGACCTTCAAATCTAAATAATGATAAGGGAAGGAATAGCCAGCTTCTTGAATTTTTTGTTTCTTGGTTGAACTTTCCATAATTACTCCTGCTGCAATAAAATCTATATTAGCATGTTAATGTTTTCAACTTAGTGCCATTTAACTATATTCTCTCTTCCCCAGCATTCAACATATCTCTGATTCGCATATTCAATGGCCTGTTCTCCGGTCTTCCTTTGATTAAACATCTCTAAAAGCCAGTTGATATATTGTCCAATTCTCAACGAGGCCTTGCCATCTTTAAATGTGTCTTTAAATTCCATTGCAGGAATGATACTTAAGTTTCCCAATTTACTAAATGAATTTGGATCACAACGATATTCATTAATTGATGCAATTAAATTATCAACACTATCAAAAATTATCTTATTTCGTCCCCGCTTATACTCATTTAATGAATACAAACCCTCTAAATCTAACTCTAACACCCTAACACCTGACAGATAACTTTCAAGTGCGGTTGTACCACCCAACAACAAAGAAATCACAATGTTAGAAGCTTGAGCAGCTTCTGTGGGATAACTGCTTGTTCGATAGTCGTCACTCTCCATAAATATACATCGCCCTGTCATTTTTGCTTTTTCTACAAGTTCAGCAATCTCTGGTAATCTTTTTAGTAAAGTATCAGGACGCTTTGGACTGCAAATTAAACCTATGGTTTCATCAGAAATCACCCAATTTAATAATTTTTCATAAATATAAGCGCTTTTTTTATTCGGGATAGCGCTCATTCTGTCATTAGAAGAGTTTTCATCAAAATAACAAAGGATAAATTTTGCCCCCTTGCTCAATATCTTTTCCCTTAAAAGCTTTGAGTATTTTTTTACCGTTTTAAATGAATAATCTGTTATATAACCACACATTAAAATAGTATTATTAATCCACTTATTTTTTTGTGCCACAGAGTATGAAGAATAGTAATAAGGACCAAACATAAAAAAAATATCAGTACAGGGCCCCAATAACACTGAGGAAACCGAGTTGCTCATCTGATAACTAACGCTCACTCCTCCAAGAGATTCTAATGCCAAGCTCTCAGGTATCTGATTGGAACCAAAATCAGTGCTGTTATACACATTGATTTTAACACCCATCGATTGATAGAAATCGCATGCTTTTGAATATTCCCTTATAAAATTAAGAGCACCAGGTAAATAAACCAATGACCAAAACCTAAAATTAAAAATTTCTTGAACGACAATTAGAAAAAGTCTTGCCATTAACTTAGACAATACCTTTGCAAGCTCAATTGTGGGTTTATATACCGAAATACTTTCCGAAGCAACAATATTTTTAGACATCGCAACACATTTAACACCATTTTCTCTTAACTCAGCAGTCGCAACCTCCGTTGCCGGTATATCTTTTCTCTCAAAATAAATTAAAACTTGCTCGTAAGGAATCTCGGATTTGAGCAACCAAAAAAAACGGCTTCGTTTGGTTAGATCAAATGTTAAACCAGTTGGGGCACAACTACTTGCTACCATAGGAACACTATCTGTCTCTTTTTGACTACCATACACACCGGAACCTCTTGCAAAATTTATAATTGGTGGTGCGCAAGATGTTATCGATAAGTACAAGTGTCCAAAAAATTTAAGGCAAAAAGCATTAACAACTCTAAGCGAAGGGTAGGATTTTAAAGAGATATTATACTTTTTTAAAGCAAATTCTTTTAATACCTCAAAACAAGGAGTGGATTCAATGTAAAATTCGACACTTTCCCAGGGTTTATTGTTTGCTTCTTTTTGCTGATACCAATCTATAACATTTATGAAAGCAACAATATCTTTAGTTTCTAAACCCAACCGCTTTATAAAATAAAATACCACCTTATCTTTATTAAAAACCTTTCCCAGAACATCAATAAATGAATCTTTTCTAAGCACTTCGTCTTCCATGGCTTTGCAAATATCATTTAAATCGCCCGTTATTTTTACAAAACGGCTTTCTCCTGATTCATCTCTAACATCGTCTAAAGAAAATATGAAAGGTTTAATGCACTGATTTAATCTCAATAAACGAAGCAATAATTTTCCGGTTCTTGAAATATCAAAATAATAAACTTCATTATATGATTTTAAAGTAAGACACGCCGATACTACCCGAAACGCATCAAGATAACTTATAAATTTAATTTTCATTGGTTTATGCTAAAAAACTCCTTTTTGTAAATAAATTTAAAATTGATTTTCATAATCTTCTTTTGATAATCCCATCATCAATCCATTACAATAAATGTCATCAATTTTCAGTTTTGTTTTCCATTTCTTTTCTATCTTGAAACCGGATTTTTTAAACAATTCAACAGAGGCTACGTTTTCTTCACAAACACCCGCTTTTAATCGATTGAGTCTTAGTTTTTCAAAAACTAATTTCTTTATACAGCCCAAAACTTCTTCCCCATAACCTTGCTTCCAATAATCTTTATCTCCTATACAAACTCCCACTACCGCAAAGTTATTCTCCCAATCAATGTGAGACAGGGTAAGATTTCCTATATGTTGCTCATTTTCCTTTAAAAATATACCCAACAATAATCCGTTTTTCTTCTTTTGATACAATTCAACATAAGATTTCACAACTTCATAAGTTTGATGCTGACTTCTTGTTGATAAGAACTTGTTCACCTGAGGATCATTTAACCAAAAGATATACTTATCAGAGATATCTTTGACTTCAAATTTTCTCAGATAAATTCTTTTACCGGTTATTAAAACTCTTGATAACTGAAGTTGCATACCTATCATATTTTAATTAACCTCTTCAAATTTAATTTTTTCAATTTATTAAAAAACTTAAACCTACCGATAAGATCACTGATCTTCACAAATAACTATCTATCTATTTTGTAAAAAAATAAACCTTCTTAAAAAGATTCAAGTAGTTTATTCCACCAGATTCCAACTTAATGGAGTCCCTCTTTTAATATCTTTTCTGGCCTTCTTGCCAACCACTTCGTTTAAACATTTAGGTAGAAGCCCATAACCAGGTCGAATAGATCTAATATTTTCATCTGTAAAAATTTTACCAGCCTTTATATCCTCCACAACAAACAGCGAGCGGGAAAGCTCCCGGCTTTTTTTCATTTTTTCTGTGAGTTCATAACTAACTTTTCCAAGCGCTTTCCCTGCTTCTCTTACTCCCTTTACCATCGCTTTAAACTCATCCGGCTCCAAGGAAAAAGCAGCATCGGGACCACCTAAAGATCTATCAAGAATAAAATGTTTTTCAATCACACATGCTCCCAAAGCCACAGCTGCAATAGGTACAGATATACCCAATGTGTGGTCGGATAACCCAACTATCGTTTCAAATTTTTTAGCTAGATCAGGAATCGTCTTTAAATTAATCTCTTCTAACGGCGCCGGATAAGCCGAAGTGCATTTTAAAAGCGCTATCTGGCTATTTCCCATTCTTTTACAAGCGCCTACTGCTTCTTCTATATCGGAAAGAGTTGCAATTCCAGTTGACATAATAACCGGTTTCCCTTTTGAGGCAATATATTCAATAAGAGGAATATCAGTTATTTCAAAAGAGGCAACTTTATAAGCCGGAACATTCATTTTTTCAAGAAAATCAACAGCTGTTTTATCAAATGGAGAAGAAAAACATATAAGCCCCAAACCTTCTGCAATCTTCTTAAGTTTTGGATGCCACTCCCAGGGCGTGTATGCCTTTTCGTAGAGTTGGTAAAGCGTCTGTCCGTCCCACAAAGTCCCCTGCTTTATCTGAAAATATTCATTATCAGAATCTATCGTTATGGTATCGGGTGTGTAGGTTTGCAGTTTTATAGCATCAGCGCCAGCTTCCTTAGCTGCTTTTATTGTTTCTATAGCCAGATCAAGCTTTTGTAAATGGTTAGCTGACATTTCGGCAATAGTAAACACGGGTTCATGTTGACCAATGCGCCTATTATTAATTTCAATAAATAGCATTGCTAGAGCTACCTCCTACCGGATAGATCGAATAAGCTCAAAAACTTCAGCGGCCTCATATCCTACAACACTTCCCCATCGGCAGGCGATGGCTTTAATAGATTCGGGGGAGCGGGGGTGAGGAAAGACGCGAACTTCTGATTTATAACAAGAAAGAGCTTTTATCTTAATATCCAAAGTATCAGAAATATTCACAAAGACGTTCGGATAAAAAGATAGCCCCAAACTTTGAAAAGCCCACTCTGTAGACGATGGCACCTCAAAAGCATACAGCTCTTTAACCGTCCCGTTTTGCATTGGACGAGTTCCTGTTAGAACCGCTCGGTTGACTATCTGATGATCAATATTTAAATCACTACCATGATGCGTATAGATAATCTCTGGAGTAACACGTGCTATCAGGTCTTCAATGATTTTAATCACATCCAAAAGAGGTACTGTATCAAAACGATTATCTGGTAAATTGTACATAAAAATATCTTTGACACCTAACATCTTCGCTACCTGATTACTCTGAGTCTGCAGCGTCTTAATTAATGTAAAATCCGTCTGCTCACGCTCCCGAGAGCGTGAAGTAATTCCCTCGCCCAAAATAGCAATATAAACATCATGCCCTTCTTTAACTAGCCTAGCTATCGTACCGCCACATCCAAGTACTTCGTCATCTGGATGAGCAACAACTATTAGTACTCTCATTTTTCCTCCTCTTTCTTATTAAAAGGAGTTATGGTTACATCAGCCATAATCCGTCCATTGTATAAAGCCGCTTTTCTAAATTCGTAGCGAAACCCTTTGTAAATAAGAAATGCTTTAGGGTATCCTTCGGCATCCAGCATTCGAACAAAATCATATAAAGCTTTCATCGAATCTAGCTTTGGAATTTCACTTTCTTCGGGTGTTCGGCGTTTAAATACTACGGTTTCTCCTGTTTGAGGGACAGGTTCAGGATGTTTACGAATAATGTGTTTAATCATTTGTGCTGCCAACTTAGTAGCTCGAATATATATTTCCTCAGCGTTTCCTTCTAAACAAAGATTTTCTTTGAAATAGACCGGACCAGCATCAAACTCGCGCGTCATGAGTAAAGCGGTGAGCTTGGTATGCTTGTGCCCCCGAGTAATAAGATTTTGTAAGGGGCTTCCACCGCGTCCATACGGCACATCAGCCATATGAAAGCATACACACTCATAATTATCAATTATCACTTCGGGAACCCTCCATGACCAGTGAAGAAAAAAAATATAACGCGGGTTAAGCGCCCTTACTCCCTCTTTAGTCAATTGTTCACAGGAACCGATAAAATACCATTGACCAGGATATTTGCTAATGTTTTCATCAAAGATTTGTTGATTCCAGGGTTTACTGCCCACCACAATATAAGTCTCGCTTAAATCTTTATTGCTCATTATCTCTACCTTTCACATAATGTATGGATAGATTCCCTTTTACCATTTCAGTACCTAGCTGTTTAAATCCTGCTTTTTCAAACGCCCTGAGGGAGTTTTTGTTATGGGGTTTGATGAACGCATGGACAGTCTGTATTGGTGTTCCATAAAATATTTTTTCTACTCCCATATGAATAATGAGATTACCATAGCCTAACTGGCGTTTTCCACTATCTACACTCACATCAATCTCTGCTTCATCATCGTCCTTAACATCAAAGCGCACCTGTCCAACAGGTGTGTCTCTTCTGTCTAGCGCAACAAAGATGAAACTGTTTGAATCATGAAGTTTTTGGTTAAACCAATTTACATGCTCTTTCCAAGGTATCAAATTAGATGAAAATGCTGCGGTTCTAACATCCGGGTCATTAACCCAATCCCAAAGCAACTTGCAGTCTTCCTTCCGCACATCTCTTAACCTAAATTCTTCTCCTTTTAAATACATTAAAATACGCTCAGCTCCCTCACCATCTATTAAATGCTGACTGCACTGGGCCATTTCCACGCGTCTCTCTCTTGCTTCTAACAATTTTTCTATTTCTTTTGCTATTCCATTAAAAGAAATGCTCTCATGCCATCCTAGATTTATTGCTACTTTCTTAGCGCTAAGGCATTTAGCAACAGAACGCTGATTCTCAGCCAAAACAAGAACGATACTGGGCAAATTCATAAACATTAGTTCCCATGATGTAGAGCCTGCTGCAGACACAGCAATATCAGCCCATGCCATCAATTTTGACATATCTGTCACATTACTTTCTAAACGGATTTGAATTTGAGAATTTTGAATAGCTGCTTGTAATTCCTCAAAATGCAGATTATTTCCACCTATTACCACCACTGCTTCTAAATCACCCACCTTTACTTGCTTTAAAGCTTGGATTACTTTCAGAGTCACATTGTTTGGATCTCCGCCACCCATTGTCACTAATACTTTTCGAGCAATTCTGGGAATTTTGCGCTTCCATTCTCGCCACTTTAAGAATTCCCGCCGCAAAAGCACATATTTGGATCCCAGTAAAAGCTTAGTGTAGGGCTCTTTGTCCTTATATAATTTTTCGTTAGCATGAAGATTTTGGTTTAAGACAATATCGGCATAATAATAATCAGCATGTCCGTAATCATCAATAAACAACAGACGTAATCTTGAATCTTTGATAATTCGCTGGTATTCGGCACCGAAGTGATACCCGTCAACCACCACCCAAGAAGCCCCTAATTCCTTCGCCAAGCTCGCTGTCTGAGCAGCATCATCGTTGCTCCCTGGCTGAACAGATAAATACACAATTTTCATCCCCTCAGATTTTAAGTGAACCTTTAATGCTGGATTATCCGTAGCTGTCGCGAAGGTCACCTTGCCCCCGCTATCTTGCCAGGATTGCGCTAAAGCCAAACAACGCATTACGTGACCGGTTCCAATCTCAATGCTTGCATCAGCTCGAATTATCAGATATTCCTTAGCCAAGCCTTTCAATGCTCCCCCTGCTAACTCGTTCTGTAATTAATAGTTTTATGGCAACTAATTGTAATTAATTGCAACTGATGGAAATTACTTGTTCCTTCAATTAGTTTCTACCAATTACTACTGAATCTCTAAGATTTACACCTAATTACTACTTACTTCAGAGTTTCCTAAAAACAGGCTCGACAGGTTCCCCCTCAAGTCGTTTTTTCACTTCGCCTTTACTTAGAGCATCGGCTACTATTTCCATAACTGTGTGATAAACACACAATGTATATTCAATATCAGCAGAACTATGGCTAAAACAGATATTTTGAGCGCCGGTAAATAAAATCCCTCTTTTTATACATTCTTGTTGAAAAAGACTTTTTAAAAGCCAATCGTCTTCACCTTTTTTGTTTTTAAAAGTAACTACTGTTCTTGGAGGGAGCCCAATGCATTGACTATATTTTTCTAAGCCATATTCCCTTGCTAAAACATTGTAACCATCCCGTATCTTTCTTCCTTGTTCCCAGAGATAAACAATAACATTCTTTTCTTTTAATTCCCTAATTGTGGCAATTGCAGCGGTGATAGATGCAATCTCTCCTCCAAAAGTAAAGGAGTAGAAAACTTCCTCAAAAAGTTTCATTATTCCCTTCTTACCAACAACTGCAGAAATAGGAAAACCATTCCCCATTGCCTTGCCAAAACAAGCTAAATCGGGAGTAACCCCAAAGTATCCTTGCGCTCCATTCAAAGCCAATCGAAATCCAGTTATAACCTCATCAAAAATAAGTAAAGCTCCATTTTTATGAGTCAAATCCTTAACTTTCTGCAGAAAGTTATCTTTTGGCTCTTCTCCTCCAACCGGTTCCATAATTACACAGGCAACATTATCTTTATTTTCATCAAAGATTTTCTCTAATGTTTCAATCTTATTATATTTGAAAGTCAAAGTGAGTTTTTTAACACTATCAGGTATGCCTTTGTCCAATGTAGTAGTGCCAATATACCAATCCTGCCAGCCATGATAACCACAACAAGCAATGATATCGCGCTCAGTGTAAGCCCGAGCCACTCGCACCGCACCCGAAGTCGCATCTGAACCATTCTTACCAAAGCGAACCATTTCGGCACAGGAGATAATTTCACAGAGCAACTCGGAAAATTCAACCTCTAACCTGTGAGGTAAAGAAAAAGATGTACCTTTTTCCAAAACTTTCTTCACCGCTTTGGAAACAGCCGGGTAGTTGTGTCCCAAAATAATAGGGCCTAATGCCATAGAATAATCTATGAATTCATTTCCATCCACATCCCAAACATGGCTCCCTTGGCCCCTCTCCAAAAAAACAGGTGAGCTCCCTTGAACAAATTGCGAAGGACCTTTACTAAATGTTTGGCTGCACCCAGGAATTAATTTTTCTGCTTTTCTTTTCATTTCAAGAGATTTTTTGGTTTGTATTTCTTTAGGTTTAATTGCCGTTGACTTTAAAATGTTTCTATAATAGCCCTCATTCATAATTGCACCTTTATTTATGCTTTTTATTTCGGGATGTTTGTCTAATAAATCCATAATATCTCTATAGCTAAAGATTTTTTTCTCATCATATAATTTCTCATAGACTTCCCGCACAAATTCAAAATCTTCAACCCTATCCACCGACCACTTAAAATCATTAGGATTAACTGGATTTTCATTTTCCACATTCTTTATCTTAAATTTTCCCGAATTACTTATATATGGCGTAACATGTTCACGCCCTACATAATCCTTGCACTCCTTCCAAGCTCTCTCTAATGCCTGAAACGAAAAAACCTCCACATCACAACCATCCGGATAAGTATATAAAATTGTGTTTGTTGTATAGTCATAGCTATCTTTAAGATATTCAGAAATCACTTTATCAATAACTTCAGGGCAAATTAATGGACAGTCGGCTGTTATTCTAACAATTGTGTCTATTTTGTATTTCTTGGCGGCTTGATAATACCTATCCAAAACATCATCCTCGTTACCCCGAAAAGTATCTACGCCTAATTTAACTGCATAATCGAAAATTAACTGATCGGCTTCCTCAACAGTAGTAGCAACAACAATTTTTTCTATATATTTCGATTGCTTTAACCTTTCAATTAAATAATATAAAAGGGGGCTACCTAGCACTTCTTTCATAACTTTACCGGGAAGTCGAGTTGATCCCATTCTGGCCTGAACAATTGCTCCAATCATAAGTTTATAACCCTTCCTAGCTCAAACGATTTCTTTGCAGATTCAACCACTTCGAGAATTTGCTTTGCCTTATAAATGTCAGTAATAGACTCTTCCTTGCCTTTTATCACATTTATGAAATGTTTCATCTCCTCCGCATACATTTCGTTTAAATCATAATCTGAATCTTCCTTAAAATATTCCCACGTATTTTTGTTCGCGGAGTATAAGCTGATTTTTTTATCAAGAAAACTCCACTCCATAGTCCCTTTTTCACCATAAAATGAGTAAACTCGTTTATAAGGTCGCTGAATATAATCAACATGGATATTTCCCACTATTTTATTCTCTAGCTCAACAATTAATTCCGCGATATCTTCAGTATCTATCTCCAAGTTGCTATATCTTCCGGCAAAACAAGCTAACTTTTTAATTGGCCCCAGAAACCATTGAAGATAATCAAATTCATGAGAATCAAGTAAGACACCGCCACCTAATGATTTATTGGCACTATATCCTTTTCGATAATCTTCCCAAGGATGCCAATCCGGTAGATATTGACCAGCTATAACGGAAAATGAAATTATCTTGCCTATGGTACCTTCATCGAGAATTTGTTTTATTAACTTGAAGCTTGGATGGAACTTAAAGTTGCTACCCATAAGCATCTTTAGTTTTTTTCTTTCAATTATCTCAACAAGCTCATCAACCCCATTAAGGTTGTGAGATAAGGGTTTTTCGATAAAAAGATGGCATCCATATTTGGCCGCTATTAAAGCCGAAGAAAGATGATAAACATTCGGATTAGCTATAACAACTGCATCAAATCCCTCTTTTAATCCTTTTTCTGCATTAGAAAAAACACTTACGTTAAACTCTTTTTTAATCGCCTTGGCGCGCTCAACAACTGGCTCACACACCGCGACTTCTTGCTTCAAAAAAAGAAGGTTCTTAAGATGTCTTTTGCCAATTGACCCCCCACCAATAACAAGAAATCTCACACCACTGCCTCCTTAACTTTATCGATAACATAACGCAGCTCTTCATCAGTAATTTTTGGAAACATGGGCAAAGAGATAGCTTGGTCATAATAATCTTCCGCATTTGGACAAAGACCTTCTTGATATCCTAAGCTTCGATAATAAGGTTGAAGATAAACGGGTATATAATGGACATTAATAAATATGCCCGCCTCTCTCAGTTTTTTAAATACTTGCTTTCTATTTTTTACCAAAACAACATAGAGATGCCAAGCAGATTTAATATAATCTCTCTCAGTTAAAACCTTGATGCCTTCAATAGCTTTAAACGCCTCGTTATAAATGATTGCAATTTCCCTATGCCTTGCGATAAAAGAATCCAATTTGCTTAGTTGGCTCAAACCCAAAGCACATTGAAAATCAGTTATCCGATAGTTGAAACCGAGTTCCTGCATTTCGTAATACCAAGGATTAGGATTGTCTTTAGGATTAAGGAGTAAGGGGTAAGGATTAAGAAAATTCTTAGGATTTTTGGTAATACCATGTGACCGCAACATTAAAAGTTTTTCATACAAATCTTTACGATTTGTAAGAATGGCTCCACCTTCTCCTGTTGTAATTGACTTAACAGGATGAAAACTAAAAACTGTCATATCGGAATGACAACAACTGCCTACTTTAACCCACTCCTCTTTAGAATTATCTTCAGGATTAAGGATTAAGCTATCAGGATTATCTTTAGGATTAAGTTTTAATTCTTTTTTCTTTAATCCTTGCCCCTTTAATCCTTTAATCCTTGTCTCTTTAATCCTATACTCTGCCCCTAACGCATGGGCAGCATCTTCAATTACAATTAGATTATGCTCTTTTGCAATATCACTAATTTTTTCCAAATCGTAAGGTTGACCGGCAAAATGAACCGGTATTATTGCTTTGGTTTTAGGATTAAGTAATTCCTTGATTTTTTTGGGGTCGATATTGATTGTATCTGGCTGCACATCTGCAAAAACAGGCCGCCCGCCACAATATAAAACACAATTTGCTGAAGCCACAAAAGTTATTGGCGATGTAATCACTTCATCCCCTGTTTTTATACCCGCTGCCAAACAAGCAAGATGAAGCGCCGCTGTTCCACTTGAAACCGCAACAGCATATTTTGCTCCGCAGTAAGAAGCAAGCGCCTTTTCAAACTCTTCAATTTTTGGCCCTTGAGTTATCCAATTGGAACGCAAAACATCCACAACCGCCTGGATATCTTCCTCATCTAACCAATGGTGACCGTAGGGAATCATTTTAATAACACCTCGAGATTGATTGAGATTTGTTGTAATTTATTGAAATTAATGGTAACTAATTGTAATTCATTGAAATTAATTATAATTAACAGTTACTTATTTGAAATCTCCACATAATCTCTCCCCAATTTCCATTTAATTACAACTTAATTACCGCCTAATTTCTATTTAATCTCCACCAATTACTACTTAACTTCTCCTTCAATCCTTACCCCTTGTTAGTCGGTAGTTTGTTGATTTTGAGATTGCTTTGTCACCTACGACTCCTCCCTCCAGAGGCGGGCAAGCACAATGACAAAAAAGAATTGCTCCTTGCTCTTCAATCCTTAATCCTTAATCCTTAATCCTTCAATCCTTAATCCTTACCTACTCCTTAATCATAGCTTGCAATTCTTTTATTGTTAACCACCTATCATTCGTATCGCTGGTATACTTGAATCCTTTTTTCACTACTTTGCCGCCATTTGATTTATGGGTCTCACCTGACCACCAATGAAACTCAGGTTCTATAATATAAAAATCTTTAAACTCAAGTGTATGCCGTGCATCATCTTCCGTTATCAACACTTCGTGAATTTTTTCCCCCGGCCTTATTCCCACAATTTGATGCTTACATCCCGGCGCAATAGCTTCGGCCAAATCTACTATCTTCATACTGGGAATCTTGGGGACAAAAAGCTCCCCACCCTGCATGATGTTCAAACACTTTAAAACAAACTCAACTCCTTGTTCGAGAGTTATCCAAAAACGGGTCATTCTTGAATCCGTGATAGGAAGGGTACCCGTTTCCTTCATTTTCTTAAAAAACGGAATAATGCTACCCCTGCTTCCTAAAACATTGCCATATCTAACAACACTAAATCTGGTATTACGCCAACCTGCATAAGCATTTCCGGCAATAAATAACTTGTCCGAACAAAGTTTCGTTGCACCATAAAGGTTAATTGGATTTGCAGCTTTATCAGTACTTAAAGCTATTACTTTTTTTACTCCGGCATCTATCGCAGTATCAATAATATTCTCTGCACCTAAAATATTTGTCTTTACTGCCTCAATTGGGTTATATTCCGCCGCCGGTACTTGTTTTAAAGCAGCTGCGTGAATTACACAGTCTATACCATCAAAAGCTCTATGTAACCGCTCTTTATCTCTAACATCTCCTATAAAATATCTCATACAAGGGTATTGGGATGAGTTAAATTGTTGCGACATCTCATATTGTTTTAACTCATCTCTGCTAAAAATCACCAATCTCTTAGGTTTATAGTTCTTTAAAATAATCTCTGTGCATTTCTTCCCAAAAGAGCCTGTGCCGCCCGTAATTAAAATCCGGGCATTGTTAAAATCCATTTCCTAACCTCCATTTTTGCCTATTCAAGCGTTTGAAGAGATTTTAGTTTATAAAATTTCCCTTTCTTTTCAACCAATTCTCTCCACGTCCCTTTCTCAACTAATTCACCGTTATCCAGCACATAAATTAAATCTGCGTTTTTAACCGTAGCCAATCTATGCGTTACAATAACTACCGTCATTAATCCGGCAAGCAACTCCACCGCCTTTTGAATCTTTGCTTCAGACTCCGCATCCAAAGCGCTGGTTGCCTCATCTAAAATTAAGATTTCGGGCTTCCTGATGATAGCCCTTGCCAAAGCTAAGCGCTGTTTTTGCCCCCCGGAAAGCCTTACCCCCCGGTCACCAATAATTGTATCGTAACCTTGGGGCAATTTCTCAATAAATTCATGAGCATAAGCAAACTTGGCGGCCTTTTCCACATCTTCATCCGAAGCTTGGGGATAGATCCAAGTAATATTTTCTTTAACGGTAGCATGAAAAAAAACAGAATCCTGAGCTACATATCCAATTTTATTTCTCCAATTAAAAACATCCAACTCTTTCAGTGAAACATCATCAACAAGCATATCGCCTTTTGTTGGCCTGATTAGACCCATTAAAAGGTCAACAATTGTAGTTTTCCCTACACCGGAAGAACCGACAATGGCAACTGTTTTTCCTTTGTGAATTTCTAAATTTAGGTCTTTTAGCACATAGTCATCATCTTGGTAAGAAAAGCTAACATTGTTGAATACAATATTCTTTGTAAATCCATCAATAATCTTATTTCCACTTTCTTCCTTAAACGAAAGAGCTTTCGCGCTGAGTTCATTTACACGATCCAAGGCCGGCAATAAAGAAAGAAGACCATATAAAAGACGTTGGATACCAGAAATCCTGGGAGAGATACGATAAAAGATAAATAAAAACACAATTAATTTAGCCATGGGCATATTAAAGTGTTCTATTGAAAAATAGATAGCCAGCAATATGAAGCTGACGCTGGCAAAATCGTATAAAACACCTAACCATGCCTGGTTTATATAGTTTTTATACTGCTCATGCGCTAAACGATTTAAGTACTTGCTAAATCTCCCAATAGCATTTTTTTCAATTGCGCATCCTTTAATTAATTTTGCTCCAGATATATGTTCAATAGCTTCACATTGCAAATCTGAATTAAGCCGGGTTATGGTTTTCCCATATTTAGACCCCACTGAAACTCGTTTTTTTAATAAAAACGTTATTGCGAATCCTATAAGAATAACTATTAAAGTCATCTGCCATGACAAGAAAAAAGCCACTCCAAGGTAAACGACAAGCAACATTATGAGACCAAGCAATGTATTTAAATATTCATATGCATCACCGGCTCTTTTTGTTTCCGTAGTTAAAACATTAGTTAAATCACCAGTTTTTTCTTGAAGAAAAAACGGCCAACCGGCACTAAATATATCTTGATAAAGCTTGCCGCGTAACATTGCTTCAAAGCGATAAATAGAACCTAAAGATAATTTTTTTTGAATTAAAATGACAATCTGCTGAGCAACAATAATCACAAAAATAAACGATAAAACAGTTGCCAGATTAAGAGGTAAGTTGAAAACAGCCAAGATATTTTGGAGAATTTTCCCCAATTTGCCGGAGCTCGAGACCCCTTTATCGGAACCAATCATTTCAATAAGCGGGATGAGTGCAGCAAGGCCAAATCCTTCTAAAAGACCCGCCAGTCCAAGTGAACAAACTATTAAAACAATTCGCAGCGGTTGCTCTTTTAATAACCGTCTAATAAAAGATATAATGGGTTTCATTTAAATCTCCCTACATCACAATTAAAAATCAAGTAAGACTAAAAATCTTTATTTCGCTATTGCTTTTCTTAAGCTCGTCACCTAATTTTTTTAATTCTTTGTTTGTTAACTCGGCACAAACAATTACAGTATCGGGTTTTTTATCTTTTATAAGCTTAATATCACCTATCGGCACACCGAGCAAACTTTTTTTAATATATGAATCATCGTTGTTGATAATTCCCAGTATTTCTATATTTGCTTCGGAGGCAACTATGGCAGCAATCTCGGAAAGTTCATTGGTTCCATAAAGAACAACGGTTTTGATACCCTTATCCGATAAATTGGTGAGCTTTAAAGCAACTTGCTGGCGAGCCTCCCGATAAAAGCTAATTGTATTCTTTGTCCACTCCATCGCCAGCATACTTTTGTGGAGCAATCCCTTTTTTGTCAAATGATAGGTAATGCTTCGGTTGTTATCCCCGCTGATTTTTATCATGCCTTTTCTTGCTAAGGTGTGTATACAAGCATTTGCGACACCTAAAGCTACATTTAAGTTTTTGGCAAGGGTACGTTGAGATAAATTGGGAGTTTTTTCAACCTCTTCCAGGATTCTTAAATCTCTGAGGACCACATCTTCTTTCAAGAAAAGCTCATCTTTTTTCAACACATCTACTCCGTCAAGCTATTGTTCAATACTTGAACATAATGATAAACCTTTCAACGGTGATGTCAAGTTAAGAATTTACTTTAACTACCATTTTGAACCCCCGATAGTAGCCATTTCCACAAGGGTAACACTTTTATTTCAGTGTTTCCTGCAATTTCTATTCCCTCTTCATCATCAGTGAGAATAATAAGGCGGTCAGCTTTTAATTCTTCTTTTGCATCTACTAAAGATTGAATTTCTCTTTTTTTTGTTCTTTCATCAGCTATGGAGAGAGAGACTTGAATTGCCTCTGTTATTTTTAAACCCTCTTTAATAACAAAATCTACTTCTCTTCCTTTTCTTGATTTCCAGTAAAAAATATCTTTACCTCTTCTTTTCAATTCTATAAAGACAAGATTTTCATAGAGATGGCCCAGATTTTGGGAGAACTTGAAACTTATTGAGCTACTCAGGGCTGTATCAATACAATAAATCTTAGAGGGGTTATAAATCTGCCGTTTAACTGAATAATCAAACAAATCTATCGAGAAAAACAGAAAAACCTCTCTTAATGCCTCAAGATAATTCTTAACCGTATTAAGACTTTTTACCCCAATCAAATTCTTTATATTTTTATAACTCTGGGTTGTCCCTAAATTTGAGGACAAAAATAAAGTCAATTCCTTAACTTCTTTGATATTCCTTATGGAATATCTGACTATTACATCCCGATAAATTATATCCTTGTAGTACTGTTCCAAAAGGGTAGGATCGTTAATTTTTAAAACTTCAGGAAAGCCTCCCAACTCAAAAAATTGTTTAAATAACCTTTTTATTGCTGCTTTCTTTTCCCTCTGATAAAAATTTCTTTTGTCTAATTTATACCCCTTTAAATTCAGAAACTCCTGGAAAGAAAATGGCCAGTTAACTAACTGCCGATTTCTTCCAGTCAAGGCAGTGGAGATTTTAGAGCTAAGCATTGTTGCATTTGAGCCGGTTATAAAAAGCTTTATATCTTCAAATTCATAAAGTCTGTTTACCCACTTTTCCCACCCTTCAATATTCTGAATTTCATCTAAAAAAAAGTATTTCCTTCCTTTTGGATTTTCTATCTCTATAAATGTCTCATAGAGAGGCTCAAAGTCTTTTACGGTAAAGTCGATAAATCTCTCATCCTCAAAGTTCAAATAAAGAATGCTGGGGGTAGGAACGGTAAATTTCTCGATTATATCATCGCAGATTAACTTCATTAGAGAGGACTTGCCGCCTCTTCTTACCCCGGTAATCAAGATTATTTCTTTGTGTTTTAGATAGTTCTCAATATCCTTTTGAATTTCTCTTTTTATCAACCCAGTTTTAGAGAGAAATCTTTCCTTATGCTCAATTATTAATTCTTTTAGTTTATCTTTTTCCATCGGTTTCTCCATTAGTCCCAGATTAAATATATTGCATTGCTATTATAGTATTTTAGACAAAATATTGCAACAGTAATGACAACGTCAGCAATTTTTTTAAGTTTAGGTTACCCTACAGGTTGTAAGCCACTCCCTTGCTACTCACCGGTTCTCTTAAGCAGTACTTTAATGGTTTTTATTAAGATAGAAAAATCTGTCAGTAGGATTTCTATTGAGGATGCGTCGCGGCATTTTTCAACATAATCTATGTCAGCTTTTAGCTGATCTTCATAGGTACGAACAGTTCCTTTCATTACCTGGGCCGGTCCGGAGAGCCCGGCTCTAATTACTTTTCGACTGTAAATTCCTTTGTCAACCTCGGCTTGATACTCGGCAACAGGCTTAGGCCGTGGACCAACAAAGCTCATATCCCCTTTTAAGATATTCCAAAACTGTGGCATCTCATCTAAACCAATTTTCTTAAGAATTTTTCCTACACCGGTTAAATTTTCCGGCCTGTTTTCAACATCCTTCGGGCACTTTCCTTTCCTGATTTCTTCGCCAGCGCCCAATTTAAAAATCCGGAATTTATATAGGTTAAAAACTTTCCCCTGGGTTACTCTCTCTTCCCAGTGAAAAATTGGCCCTCGGTTTTTTGGCACTAAAAGACCTTCCAATTTTATCGCCAGACAAATTAACAAAGAAACCGGCAAAGTTAAAATGAGCAAAAATATTGCAAGAATTTTATCGGAAAATATTTTAATTAGGGGAAGTTTAATAAATGTATTTTCTTTCAAGACGTCTATCGTCATCTCCGAAGATATGTGTTCCATCTGTTCTTATTTTAACTCCAATTCCTTTATCCAGCTTATTTCCTTTTCAAGCCCTTCCTTTAAACTTACTTTGGGCTCATAGCTAATCAAACTTTTTGCTGAAGAAGTATCGGCTAAAGTATCTCTGACATCTCCTTTTTGTTTCTCGATATATTTAATCTTCGCTTTTCGCCCAATCAATTTTTCAATCGTTTTAATTGCATCGATAAGAAAAACTCTTGAGCCGCCACCGATATTTAAAATGCTACCCGATGGCGCCGAGTTTAGTGCCGCAACGTTTGCGTCGATAGCATCGGATATAAACGTAAAGTCCCTCGTCTGCTTACCATCTCCGTAAACGGTTATTTCTTCGCCTTTCAATATGGCTTTTATGAACTTATTAAATGCCATATCGGGCCTCTGGCGCGGGCCATAAACGGTGAAATACCTGAGGGAAACCGTGGGAACATTAAAATTCTTCCAATAAAGATAACAAAGATGTTCCGCTGCCAGTTTTGATACTCCATATGGAGAAATGGGTTTTGGAACATCGGTTTCTTTTAGGGGCAACTTTTCCGCATCGCCATAAACTGAAGAAGATGAGGCATAAATAAATTTCTTAAGGTTAGATTTTTTTG
>Ga0209121_10000620_pt1 | contig 37177 bp, 33 predicted proteins | sample Cruoilmetagenom3_FD_187292 | JGI IMG/M metagenome (GOLD analysis project Ga0209121, IMG submission 187292) | Oil polluted marine microbial communities from Coal Oil Point, Santa Barbara, California, USA - Sample 3 (SPAdes) (version 2) | ecosystem: Environmental > Aquatic > Marine > Oil seeps ... | reverse complement strand
AGCTCTCCCGTACCGGCATTGGCGTTGCCCGTATTAATCAGAAGATAGCGGGGTGATTGCTGACTGAGGTGAGACTTGGCCAATTGCACCGGCGCAGCGCAAAAACGGTTCTGAGTAAAAGCACCAGCTACTACACTGCCTTCGCAAAGCGAAAAGACCACCACGTCTTTCCGTTTTTGAGATTTTATTCCGGCCTCTGCCGTACCAATGGTTAAGCCCGCAACGGGAGCAAGCTTGGGTAGTTTATCTTCACCAACTGACATATTTTCTCACCCTCATAAAATAAAAAAGCGCTGACAGTGGATGCATATTAACCACCGTCAGCGCTTATTTTAAGTACCTAGCTTCAGCCAAGCTTACCGTGGCATTGTTTGTACTTTTTACCTGAGCCACATGGGCATGGTTCATTACGCCCTACTTTGCGCTCATCCCGTACGAAGGGTTGCGCAGCATCGGGTTCTCCCTGCTCATTTTTTTCATGGGGAGCCAGCGCTGATTCAGCATCACTATGGGTAAAATCCATTTTCTGCTCGGCCGCTTGAGCCAAGCGCTGTTGCTCCAAAGCCTCCACTTCTTCTTCGCTACGTAACTCAACACTACTCAGGATACGAATGACTTCATGCTGCACACTAGTGAGCATACCCTGAAATAACTCAAAGGATTCGCGCTTGTATTCCTGCTTGGGGTTTTTCTGCGCATAACCACGCAAGTGAATACCCTGGCGTAGGTGATCCATGTTGGCTAGATGTTCTTTCCAGTGCCGATCAAGCACTTCCAGCATTACTTGTTTTTCCAATTGGCGGAACACTTCACTGCCAACCTTTTCCTCTTTTTCGGTGTAGGCCTGAATGAAACCCTCTAGAATCCTATCCCGTAAACCCTCTTCATTTAGCTGGTCGTCCTCATCCAGCCACTTTTGAAGTGGTAGTTGTAAGCGAAACTCTCCTTCCAGCGCAGTTTCCAAGCCCGGTATATCCCACTGCTCATCAATACTTTGCGGGGGAACGTGCTCACTAATGGTTTCATTCAGCACCTCTGAACGAATGCCGATAACTGCCTCAGAAATATCTTCGCTATCGAGCATTTCATTACGCTGCTGGTACACCACATGACGTTGGTCATTTGCCACGTCGTCATATTCCAGCAAGGATTTCCGCATATCGAAGTTACGGCCTTCCACTTTACGCTGGGCATTTTCAATGGAACGAGTCACCCAGCGGTGCTCAATGGCTTCACCTTTTTCCATTCCCAGGCTCTGCATCATTGACTTAACGCGATCGGAGGCAAATATGCGCATTAGGTTATCTTCCAGAGAAAGATAAAAGCGCGAAATACCGGGGTCACCCTGGCGACCAGAGCGGCCACGTAGCTGGTTATCAATACGGCGGGATTCGTGCCGTTCGGTGCCGATAATCTGTAATCCGCCAGCGGCGAGTACTTTGTCGTGGGTTTCTTGCCAGCGAGCCTTGAGCGCCGAAATATCTGCTTCGCTTGGATTATCCAGCTTCTCGACTTCAACTTCCCAGTTGCCGCCCAGCTTAATATCCGTTCCCCTACCCGCCATATTCGTTGCAATGGTCACTCGACCAGGCTGGCCAGCTTGGGCAATGATGTCCGCTTCTTTTTGATGAAATTTGGCGTTAAGTACCTGATGATCTATTTTCTGTTTGTTAAGTAAGCTCGATACATACTCTGAGCTTTCGACGGAAGCTGTTCCCACCAACACTGGGCGACCAGCCTCAACAGCCTCTTTAATATCCTCAGTAATAGCTTCGTATTTTTCTTCTGGGGTGAGGTAGATCAAGTCATTTAAATCTTTTCTTGTCATATCTCTGTGGGTAGGAACAACCACCACGTCCAGAGCATAAATCTGACGAAATTCAAATGCCTCTGTGTCAGCAGTACCTGTCATGCCAGACAGCTTGTCGTAAAGCCTGAAATAATTTTGAAAAGTCGTTGAGGCAAGTGTCTGACTTTCATTTTGTATATGAACGCTTTCTTTTGCTTCTACCGCCTGATGAATACCATCCGACCAGCGTCGACCAGGCATAGTGCGCCCTGTGTGCTCATCAACAATAACAATTTCGTTATTTTGAACGATGTAATCCACGTCTTTCTGAAATAGGGCGTGGGCTTTAATCGCAGAATGGACATGATGAAAAAGATTAAGATTAGTGGGCGAATAAAGGCTTTCCCCTTCTGTGAGCATGCCAGCACCCACCAGAAGCTCTTCCACATACTGGTGGCCGAGCTCGGTCAGCTCAATATTGCGGGTTTTTTCATCCACAACAAAATGGCCGGTATCTTCAACCGGCTCGTCAGTGGCCGAACGCTCTACAAATTCCTGCTGGCTCAGTTTTGGAATCAGTTTATTGATATTTCGATATAATTCGGAGCTGTCTTCGCTGGGGCCGGAAATAATCAGCGGGGTACGTGCTTCGTCAATCAGAATTGAATCTACTTCATCCACCACGGCAAAGCTCAAATCACGCTGATAGCGCATTTCTTTGCTAAAAGCCATGTTGTCGCGCAGGTAGTCAAAGCCAAATTCATTATTGGTACCGTAGACCACATCGGATTCGTAAGCTGCACGTTTGTCTTCTGCCTCCTGGTTGGAGGTCACAACGCCAACACTTAAACCAAGAAACTCATAAAGGGGCCTCATCCAGGAGGCATCACGCTCGGCAAGGTAATCATTAACGGTCACCACGTGAACGCCACCGCCAGAAAGTGCATTGAGATAAACAGGCAGCGTAGCCACCAAGGTTTTACCCTCACCGGTACGCATCTCGGCAATACGCCCTTGATGTAGGGTGATGCCCCCTATCATCTGTACGTCAAAGTGCCGCATTTCCATAACACGACCCGCCGCTTCGCGTGCCACCGCAAACGCTTCCGGCAGGATGTCATCCAGGCCTTCTTTTCCTTCACCGAGACGCCCTTTAAATTCAGCAGTTTTTGCCTGCAGGGCTTCATCGGAAAGTGTTTTGAAATCTTCTTCGAAACTATTTATTCGCTTAACCGTCTTGCTCATTTTTTTTAGTTGACGGTCATTTTTTGAACCAAATATTTTACTTAGCATGCTACCGGTCACATCGTTTTATTAGTTGAGAGTTCGTAATGGAAGTGTAATCACCAGGCTATTATTACCCAGTACTAAGCGAACTAAAATTAGTGGCAATTCTACATGGGTTCTGGAAAATTATCCGAAAATAAAGCACTGTGAACACAAGCTCTTGCGGTTAGCTGGCTATGTAGCATCAGCTATTAACCACCAAGGATAGCAGCTTTAGGATAAAATTAGATTAAATAGAGGTTTTTTTCTGAAAGGGAATAACCAGGATGATAAATAGGGCGGGAAAAGCTACCCACCCTCAACAGATTGTTGAAATCAGCCTTTCTCGCGGCGATAAATATAATTCTTGGGGTTCATCGCTTTACCATTCAAGAGTACTTCAAAGTGAACATGGTGTCCTGTCGAGCGTCCAGTGGTGCCCATTTTAGCAACCTGCTGGCCTTTTTTTACCACATCGCCCACTTCCACCATATTTTCTTTATTGTGGCCATAACGTGTCACGTAGCCATCACCGTGACTGACTTCCACCAAATTACCATAACCATAGCGCTCCCCTGACCAGGTGACGACACCTGCGGCAACAGAAATAATGGGAGAGTCTTCTTTGCCCGCAAAGTCTACACCTTTGTGCCAAGCGAGTTTTCCAGTAAAGGGGTCAGTGCGATGTCCGTAGTGAGAGGATAACCATCCCTTTTTAATCGGACGTCCGGTAAGGTATGAGCTACCCTTTATATTTCGATTCACCAACATGGATTCAAGAATATCCAATTGCTGCTCACGCTCTTCGAGGGTTGCTGACATAGCATCAAGCACATTGGCAAACTCAGGTTTCTGATAAACCTCCCCTAGCTCGCTTAGTTCTTCAGGGCCACCCACCGCAGGGTTCTGTGAAAAATCAAACTCGCCTTTGTTGAGCTTTGCCACCTGAGTTAGGTGCTCGCCCAAAGCATCAAGACGAATCATTCTTGCTTCCACTTCGGCAACTTTAACAGTCAATGCTTGCATTCGCTCATCCACTTCGCGCTGAGCATCCGCCACTTTATTCTTTTGAACTTGTATCTCTTCCTGCCAATTGCCTACCAGGGAAATACTGCTATCACTAGCACCTCCTAAACCAAAGCTGGAGACACAGTATGAAGTTACTATCACAGTCGTAATTACCAACAGAACGAGAACACCAATCGCCTGCAAGGATCCAAACCTCAAATTATGACTCTTACCATTTTTTGAACTTAGTAGTATGACTTGCATATTATTTCGCTACCAATGTGCTTCAGGCTCACAATTAGCCCCGATAAATAGCCATTTCGTAAATAAGCATATTCATCAGCTACTTGCACGCAAATTCCTTGAAGATTATTCTGCGAATTAAGAAACCATCTTTCTTTAGGGAAGCTCTTTATAGAGCCAAAATCGCTGCCAAAATTTTTTCAAATGATAAAGTAGATTAAAAATAAAGCAAGCTTTCAAGTAGACTGGCACAATAACCCCCCCTCTTATCGAAGGTAGGCCACCTTATGAAGAAACCTCAATTAGCCGGCAAACTGCTCAGGGCAAATACAAATAACAGCAACAATAACAGCCCCCTATATAACACTTTAGCATTTGCTCACTATTTGTGCTCACTGGAACAAATCGTTACACAATATCTGCCCCCGCCTTTCAAAGACCATTTCCAGGTTTCATCCTATGAATATGGAAAACTGGTAATACTATGCGATAGCGCCAGTTGGTCCAGTAAGCTACGCTTTCACTCTAAACACCTGATTTCAAAGCTTCACAACCACCGGGAGTTTAGTGAGCTTGAGGAGGTCAGCACTCTGACAAATCTGCGTGCGATAACAAGAACAGCAAAACGCCGCCTACCCAGGGCAAAAAAAATTAGTCGAGAAAATAGTCGGCTTTTGATAGAAACCGCTCACTTTGAAGAGGATAAAAAGCTTTCAGGCGCACTAGAGCGCTTAGCAAAACATGCCTGCATCAGCGAGGAACAAGAGTAAAACAGAATAAAAAGGAAAGGATAAGTGATATGAACATAGCGCCGTAACAAATAGTCAGGCGCTAGTTTAAAAAGACAAGCAGGCTTACTTAAGCCTCAGCAGCAAAAGCAGGCTTCATATAGGAAATTGGAGCATTCGCTGCATCTTCAAAAGTGAGCAAATCCCAGGCATCAGGTTCTTTTAAAAGCTGACGAATCAGCAGGTTATTTAGTGCATGACCCGACTTGTGCCCCTGAAACTCACCAATCAGGCTATAACCCAAGAGGTAGAGATCACCAATAGCATCAAGCACCTTGTGCTTTACGAACTCATCATCATAACGCAGCCCGTCTTCGTTCAGAACGCCCTCATCACCAATAACAATCGCATTATCAACACTACCACCAAGCACCAATTGCTGCGTGCGTAAGGCTTCGATATCTTTCATAAAGCCAAAGGTTCGTGCTCGGCTGACCTCTTTCACAAAGGAGGTGCTGGAAAAGTCGACAGATGCTACCTGCGCGCTGTCTTTGAATGCGGGATGGTCAAAAGAAATGCCAAAGCCGACTTTAAAGCCATTAAAAGGAAGAAAGGTAGCCGTTTTATCACCATCGCTGACACTTATTTCACGGTTAATACGAATAAACTTTTTCGCACCTTGCTGCTCTGCGATGCCCGCGGCTTGAATAAGAAAAACAAAGGGCCCGGCACTGCCATCCATAATAGGCACTTCAGACGCGGTTAATTCGACATAGGCATTATCAATACCCAAACCCGCCATGGCTGACAAGAGATGCTCGACGGTTTGCACCCGCACACCATCTTTAACCAAATTGGTGGAAAGGGTCGTATCACCAACATTTTCAGCGCTTGCCTTTATTTCCACAACGGGATCGAGGTCTACGCGGCGAAAGACAATGCCAGTATTTACAGGTGCTGGACGCAAAGTTAAATAAACCTTGCTTCCACTGTGCAAGCCAATCCCTGTACCTTTAATGCTGTTCTGGAGTGTTCGTTGGCGAATCATGGTCATTTTCCCTCTAATCTACCGCCCCGAAAAACGGCCGACGATACTATCAAACTGCCTTACAGCTTAGCCCGCAGTTTGTGCATACTTCACACTCAAACAAAGTCAGTTGAGCAATAATCTCATAATTGATAGCAAGTATGGCCTAAACTACCTGAACGCAAGCTGTCTCTAGCAGGTTTTTGAAAAACTGCCGAAACAGTGCTTACGCCATCACATGTATCCTTTTAAACAAAACCCGCGACAAAGCCGACGCTTCCACTAGTATCGGAAACATCGGCACTTTGCAGGTAAGTTTTCCGCTATTAATCTGCTTGCTGGCGTAGAAATGCGGGCAAATCCAGATAATCCATGTCATGCGCTAGTGCTGCATTGGTGGCAGCAGGCTGAGAGCCAGCACTGCTACCCGTAACGCGGTCAATCGCAGGCCGCTCAAGCTCGCTGTACTTCACAGTTCCATCGCGCTCTACAGGAATCCCACGAACCCCAGGCTTCACGCCACGCACCTCTTCAACAACCGAACCACCTAAACCGGTGGCAACCACTGTGACTTTAAGGTCATCTCCCATTGATGGGTCGATAACGGTCCCCACAACAACGGTGGCATTATCTGATGCAAACTCTTCGATGGTGTCCCCCACTTCCGAGAACTCACCCAGGCCAAGGTCTTCACCGGCGGTAATATTAACAAGAATACCGCGAGCGCCTTGCAGGTTCACATCTTCTAGCAAACGGCTCTTTATCGCCGTTTCAGCCGCTTCACGGGCGCGATCTTCGCCAGTGGCGATACCCGTTCCCATCATTGCCATACCCATTTCCGACATCACCGTTCTTACGTCTGCAAAGTCAACATTGATCATACCTGGACGGATAATGAGATCAGCAATACCCTGAACCGCGCCCAAGAGGACATTGTTCGCTTCTTTAAATGCTTCTAACAGGCTGGTATTTTTCCCAAGCACCGGTAATAGCTTTTCGTTTGGAATGGTGATGAGGGAATCAACATGCTGGGAAAGCTCAGCAATTCCAGCCTCGCCCACTCGCATACGCTTACGGCCTTCGAAAGAAAAGGGCTTGGTTACAACTGCAACGGTCAAAATACCCATATCCTTGGCTATATCCGCGACTATCGGTGCAGCACCCGTTCCCGTACCGCCGCCCATTCCTGCGGTAATAAATAGCATATCGGTGCCGGCCAGCACTTCTTCTATTCTTTCACGGTCTTCCAAAGCAGACTGGCGTCCAACTTCAGGGTCAGCCCCCGCTCCCAGGCCTTTAGTCACTTCACTACCCAACTGCAAAAGTGTGCGCGACTGCAAACCCTGCAAAGCCTGGGCATCGGTGTTGGCACAAATAAACTCTACGCCATTCACTTGGTTTTGCAGCATGTGCTCAACGGCGTTGCCACCACCACCGCCAACTCCAAATACTTTAATCACCGCACTTTGTGGCTTGTTATCGACTAACTCAAACATATCTATCTCCCTTTTATTTTAAAAAAAAACTAGAAATTTCCTTTAACCCATTGTTTAACACGCTGAAAAACACTTTCGTTTTGAGTGTTTACCGTACTAACACCCTTTTCCTGGAGCTCCTTTTGCCCGTAAAGCAGCAGACCCACTCCGGTGGAATAAACAGGATCAAGAATGGCATCCGTGAGGCCTAATATTCCTTTTGGCGTACCGAGTCTCACCGGCATGTGAAAAATCTCCTCCGCCAGCTCAACCACACCTTCCATCTTTGCTGAACCCCCAGTTAAAACAACGCCTGCTGAAATCAGCTCTTCAAACCCGCTACGTCGCAGCTCAGATTGAACGAGTATAAAAAGCTCTTCGTAACGCGGCTCAACCACCTCTGCCAATGCCTGCCGGGAAAGGTCTCTTGGTGGGCGATCTCCCACACTAGGAACTTTTATGCGCTCATCAGGCCCGGCCAGTTGCGTTAAGGCACAGGCGTATTTAATTTTTATATCTTCAGCATGTTGCGTGGGCGTCCGTAACGCCATGGCGATATCATTTGTCACTTGATCCCCCGCAATGGGGATCACGGCGGTGTGACGAATGGCGCCACCGGTAAATATGGCAATATCCGTGGTACCCCCACCAATATCCACCATGCACACACCTAACTCTTTCTCATCATCTGTTAATACCGCGTAGCTGGAAGCAAGTTGCTCCAAAACGATATCGTTAGCTTGCAGGCCACTTAGTCGAGCACATTTTTCAATATTCTGGACGGCATTTACTGCGCTGGTAACAAGGTGCACTTTGGCCTCAAGGCGTACACCCGCCATACCCAGCGGCTCCCGCACTCCACCCTGCTCATCGATAATAAATTCCTGCGGCAGGATATGTAGCACTCGTTGGTCCGCTGGTATGGCCACTGCTTTGGCGGCATCAATTACCCGATCAATATCGGCTTGCACTACTTCTTTATCTTTTATCGCAACAATGCCATGAGAGTTCATGCTTTTAATATGGCTGCCGGCTATACCACAGTAAACGCTATTTACTGGGCAACCCGCCATTAATTCAGCTTCTTCAATAGCTCGCTGTATAGATTCCACCGTTGTATCTATATTAACGACAACGCCCTTTTTTAAACCTTTTGATTTGGATGAACCTAAACCCAGTACTTCCAAAGAACCATCTTCGTTGGTTTTCCCAACCACCGCGACAACCTTCGATGTACCGATATCTAATCCAATCAATGTGTTATCGTTAACTATTTTATTCATCCATTTTTTCTCTAAATAAGAGACTAGCGAAGTGCTAGCGACTTCCCTGCTATAGTTTTATCACCCACTCGCCAAGCCACAACAAAACCACTGTCATAGCGTAAATCTACATGGGCAATATTTTCGAGCTTGGGGGAAATATGTTTTTGGTAAACGGCCCTAAATTCTTTAATTCTTTCCAACCCTTGTTTTGCGCTAAGAATTACCAACAATCCATTATCAAATTGAATACGCCACTCAAAGGCCGACTTCATATTTAAAACGCTTATATTTAAGCCGCTATCTCGTAAAGTTTGTGTTGTTTGATCATAAAAACGGGTTATTTCTTCCCGCTGCAATTCATTGCCTATTAGATGAGGAAGGTGGTCAAAATCCTGTAAATTACCCGGCGCAAATACTTCGCCATTTGCACTGATAAGCTGCGCTTTTCCCCAACGAGCAACGGGGCTTTGTTCCTGAATATTCACCAGTACGGTATCAGGCCATATCTTTTTCACCTGTGCCGATTTCACCCAAGGAATATGATTAACTGTTTGCGCAACATCGTTTAGCTCTAATGAGAAAAAATCCTTTTTTAAAGCCTGCTCTAAAAGTGTATCCACCTCATTTTTTTCTACATACCGTAATGATTTGTTAATTAGTATTTTCTTAATCGCAATTTGTTCATTGACATCAGGCATAGACAGCAATACAACAAGAAGTAAAGTTGACAGCATGAGCAAACCCATTCGCGGCATTACTATTTTTTTTATATCTTCCCTTGTCATTATTTTGTCCTTAACCTTGCGAATGAGACTGCGGGAAACTCGATTCCAGAATTTCCATGACCAATCGATTAAAGGAAATCCCGCCCTGTTTGGCTGCCATAGGCACCAAGCTATGACTGGTCATACCGGGCACTGTATTTATCTCGAGCAAATAAAACCTACCGGCTGCATCACGCATCACATCAACTCGCCCCCAACCTGACGCAGAAACACTTTTATAGGCTTCGTAAGCCAGTGTTTTAAGCGCAGCCTCATCATCAGGGTCAAGACCGCACGGGCATCTATATTCGGTATCCTGAGATTGATACTTTGCTTCGTAGTCGTAAAAATCTCTCGGTGTTTTAAGACGTACCGGCGGCAGCACTTTATCTCCCAAAATCGCAACCGTATATTCTTCGCCCTGTATATAACGCTCAACGAGTGCAATATCATATTGCAATGCAAGCGAAACAGCCTGCTTCAAATCACCAGCAGTATCGACCTTACTCATGCCGACACTCGACCCTTCTCTGGCAGGCTTTACCATTACAGGAAAGTTTTCTACTTTATTCAAAAGCGTTAGTTGCTCGCTTTCCGTTACTACTAAAAACTCCGGTGTAGGCAGGTTCACTCCTTCCCATAATTGTTTGCAAAGCACTTTATCCATTGCTAAAGCTGAAGCAAGAACTCCGCTACCGGTATAGGGTATCCTGAGTACTTCGAGCGCACCCTGTAGAGTGCCGTCTTCCCCCCCGCGACCGTGCAAAGCAATAAAAACCCGGTCAAATTCAGCTAATTTTTGCAGATAATTCCCACGACAATCGACTCCTTCTGCAGCAATGCATTCTTCTCTTAATGCGTGTAATACAGACTCACCACTTTGCAGTGAAATATCACGCTCAGCAGAGTCTCCGCCGTATAACACCGCGACTTTTCCGAATTTTTCAGATTCATTACTCTTGCTCATGAATTATCGCTTATCGCACTATTAATCAGATTATTTTCAGCCAGGCTTTTTGCAACACCACCGATATTTCCAGCGCCTTGTGTCAGCAACATGTCGTTATCCTGAAGTACGCTGCTCAATAATTTTGATAACTCTTCTGTGCTTTCAATCAGCATCGGGTCAACTTTTCCTCTTAAACGAATGCTGTGAGAAAGATTCCGACTATCGGCCCCGGGAATAACGTCCTCCCCTGCGGAATAAACCTCCATTAAAAACAACACATCCACTTCGGATAACACCCGTACGAAGTCATCATAAAGCTCCTTGGTACGACTATATCGATGTGGCTGATAGACCATTACAAGGCGACGTTCCGGCCACCCTGACCGAATGGCCTGGATAGTGGCTTCCACCTCTCTTGGGTGGTGTCCATAGTCGTCCACAAGCATGACTCTTCCTTGCGGAAGCGCGAACTCTCCATACGATTCAAAACGTCGACCGACACCCTGAAAGTTTTCTAAGGCTGTCTTAATCGCACCCATTTCTATCTTTTCGTCACGCGCAACAGCAATAGCAGCCATAGCATTCAACACATTGTGTGTGCCCGGCATATTGAGGTGAATAACTTGAGACTCCATATCTGGCCCGTGAGCAGTGAAGGTGGTTTTAAATTCACTTTGATCAATATCTGTCGCCCAGTACATCGCCGTTTCATCAAGCCCATAAGTAAGCACCGGCCTTGGTACTTCTGCCACCAATTCTTTTATCGTCGGATCATCAATACAAACCACCGCTAGACCATAAAAAGGCAGGTTATGGAGAAACTCATTAAAGGTTTGAACCAATTTGGAAAAATCACCTCCATAAGTGCTCATATGGTCGGCATCAATATTGGTAATAACGGATACCATTGGCTGTAAGTGCAAAAAGGATGCGTCACTTTCGTCGGCTTCAGCAATAAAATACCGGCTATCGCCTAAACGGGCATTGGTGGCAGCACTATTTAAGCGCCCTCCAATCACATAGGTGGGGTCATACCCAGCCTCAGCGAAAATCGAGGCAATTAAACTTGTTGTGGTTGTTTTTCCATGAGTACCGGCCACCGCAATGCCATGCCGAAATCGCATTAACTCAGCAAGCATTTCTGCTCTGCGTACAATTGGGATTCCTAGTTCTCGTGCTTTTGCTAACTCTGGGTTCTCCTGGTCCACGGCTGTAGAAACCACAACCACATGGGTGTCGATAACATTATCGCCATGATGCCCTATCGTAATCCGAATACCTGAATCAGAAAGGCGATTTGTCATTGCACCATGCTTAATATCGGAACCCGACACCTGATAGCCCTGGTTAAAGAGCACCTCAGCGATGCCGCCCATACCCACGCCGCCAATTCCAACGAAGTGAATTTTTTTGATGCGTCGCATTTCCGGAACAAAATTAAGCACGAGCCGCCTCCAAACATGCATTGACAACGATCTCGGTCGCATTAACCGGCGCACTATTTTTCGCCGCCTGCGCCATAGCCATTAATTTCTTTCTATCCAGCAAAGGCGTTAACAAATCTGTAAGTTTCTGAATATCTAATTCCTTTTGGGCCACCACCAAAGCGGCACCCTCTTTCTGGAGAAACTGGGCGTTTCGAGTTTGATGATCATCCACTGCTGCTGGATAAGGCACAAAAATAGCACCAATGCCGGCCTGCTGGATTTCGCTCACCGTTAACGCTCCTGATCGAGCAATTACTAAATCGGCCCAGCGATATGCATTGGCCATATCGCTTATAAACGGCTCCACCTTTGCTTCCACATTTAGCTGCTCGTATAGCGAAACCGTTGTTTGATCCTTATTCCGGCCCGCCTGATGCCATATATTTAATGGTCGCTTACCATCAGAAGATACCTTTGTGATTTTTGCCAATGCCTGTGGTACGAGTTCGTTTAGTGCCTGCGCGCCTTGGCTGCCACCAAGCACAAGAATATTAATTTCTTTCTGTTCAGCCCGTTTATTAAAACGTTCTTCTGGCTCACCCAGCATTTCGATCTCTTTTCTCACCGGGTTACCCGTTACCCGAGACTTGTCTGCAGGCAGGTCTGCAAACGTTCCTGGAAAAGCCTGCAGTACGAGTCGAGCAAACTTACTGAGCACACGATTGGTAAAACCCGGCACCGCATTCTGCTCGTGAATCACAAGTGGATAACCCATCAGCCATGCCATCAACCCTCCAGGGCCAGAAGTAAATCCACCCATACCAAGTACCAAATCGGGCTTCACATGATGCAGGGTATTCGCCGCCTGCCAGCATGCCAGCATCAATTTAAAAGGCGCGACTAATAAACGCTTAAACCCCTGGCCGCGTAATCCGGCAACCGTTAAATAATGAAGATCAATAAATTCTTCCTGTGGAATAACTCGAGACTCAATACCTTTTTTGGTTCCCAACCAAGAAATACCCGCACCATGGCTATGAAAAAATCGCGCTACTGCTAAAGCAGGAAACACATGCCCGCCCGTACCGCCTGCCATAATGAGTATTTTTTTTGTATTTAATTCGGCATTATTCATGCAGCAAGCCCCGATTGTTTTCCTAATCGGACTGATTCCGAGCCTGACTTCAAGTTTCGTCGTTTATTTTTCTTTCTAGGTTTGGCTTCACTGGCGACGTCATTTTCCTTACTAATGCGGAGTAAAATCGCCAGAAGAAAACAAGTAGACAGCAAACTACTACCCCCATAACTCATAAGTGGTAAAGTGAGCCCTTTCGTTGGTAATAAACCCATGGTGACACCGAGATTAAATAAAGCCTGTATACCTATCAATACCGCCAAACCATAACCAAGGTATGCAGAAAAATAGGCACCCCGCTGCTCTGCTGATCGGGATATAAATAACGCGGAAAGCACTAAAATAGAAAAAAGGATAATCACCGTCATAACGCCCAAAAACCCGAATTCTTCTGCTAATACAGCAAGAAGAAAATCCGTATGCGCCTCGGGCAGATAGAAAAGCTTCTGCACACTATTGCCATAACCTTGCCCAAACCACTCGCCTCTTCCATAGGCGATAAGACTCTGAACCAGTTGATAGGCAGATCCAAATTGATTTTCCCATGGCCTCAGAAATCCGCTTAATCGGGCGACGCGATAAGGCTGCGTAATAAGCAAAACATAAAAAAGCAAAGCGCCAACCAAAACCAGCAGAGCAAAATACCGAACTCTCACACCGCCCATAAATAGCATGGCAAAGGTCGCTATACTCAGCACCACTACAGAGCCAAAATCAGGCTCAAGCAGTAGCAATATCGCGGGTAAAAATAAAATAGCTGCGGGTTTTAAAATACCTGTGATCTGACCTCGTACTTCATCCTTTTTCCTCACGATAAAACTGGCCATATAAATCAGTACAAATATCTTAGCGACCTCTGAAGGTTGGAAGTTCATAAACCCCAGACTTATCCAACGGGTACTGCCATTAACCGTATTGCCGATGAGCAATACAAGTACCAACATTAACACAGCAAAAAAGAATAACATGCTGCTAGTTCGCTCCCAGAGACGCATGGGTATCTGGTAAGCCAGCACGGCACAACACACGGCTATAAAGATAGATATTCCATGCCGAATCACAAAGTGAAAGGTATTGGCGAATTTTTCTTCTGCAATAACCATTGAAGCTGAAGAGACTGTTAATAAACCAATACATAATAAAGAGACGGCGCTTATCAATAGCAACTGTTCAGGCTTCAGGGGCTGCTTTTTATCCAATAGCATCAGACACCCTCCATCCTGTGACTAGAGGAGGTCGCCCTACCTAAAACCAGATTTTTAAAAACATCACCTCGATGCTCGAAATTATCAAACATATCGAAACTGGCACAAGCGGGGGAAAAAAGCACAAGGTCTTTATCTTCTGCAGCGCTTCGTGCAGCATTTACAACGTGCTCTAGAGACTCAAAAGCATCTACCGGACAATTCACGCCCTTAGTAAGATCGGCAATAATTTTTGCTGAATCCTGCCCATAAACAAGTACTTTTTTCACGTACTGGTTAATTAATTTAATTAATGGAGAAAAGGTCGCATCTTTACTTACCCCACCGAGAATCAAGATTATTTTCTGTGAAAAAGTCTTTCCAAATCCATTTAGTGCCGCCAAGCTTGCGCCAACATTTGTACCTTTAGAATCGTTTATCCAGCGTACACCCGCAATGTCTGCAACAGTCTCACAACGGTGCGCCAAACCAGAAAATTCCTGCAGGCTCTTAATTTGTGTTTCTCCTGGGATGCCAATAACATCGCAAACGGCCATGGCAGCCAGGCAGTTCAGATAATTATGCTCACCACTTATACGCAATTCGTCAGCACAGAGGATATGTTCATTGCCACGAAGCAAATAAGTCGCTGTTAGAGTATGCTCTAGCGAATAGGGTAGCTTTTCAGTATCGTCAGATTTTTCTGTTCCAAAACTCACTACTTTTGCGACCTGTTTCCCTGGACGGGTATTCTCATCATCCCGGTTGAATAGCGCAACATCACAGTTGTGATAGATACGCTGCTTTGTAGAGACGTAATCTTCAAAACTATCGTAACGATCCATATGATCAGGCGTCACATTTAAAACCGCAGAGACCTTAGCTTTTAATGATGGCGTACTTTCCAGCTGAAAACTCGATAATTCCAGAACATAAAAATCTGGCTCTACGTTTGTTTCATCTAATAATTCCAGGGCGGGAGTGCCAATATTTCCACCGAGCCCAACACTGTACCCTGCATCAGAAATCATTTTGGCAATCAGCGTGACAACGGTACTTTTAGCATTAGTGCCGGTTATCGCTATAATAGGAGAGCTCGCGCGCTGACAAAACAATTCAACATCACCAATAATTTCCAGGCATCGACGGCGCGCTTCTTTAACCAAAGGGTGTTCAGGGGATAAACCGGGACTGATCACCAGCACATCGACACCGTTGAGCAAACTTAAAGACAGATTACCCAGGAATATGCCTGCCTTAGGAAAGTTTTCTTTTAACAATTCCAGTCCATCAATTTTCTCACGTGTATCAGCAAGTACAAGCTCCGCTTTTTGATGGCGCAAGTAAAGCGCGGCCGAAAGCCCGCTTTTACCTAAACCTAAAATCAAATAACGCTTAGCCATGTACCTTGCCTATTAACGAAGCTTGAGTGAACCGATGCCCACCAGCACCAGAATGACGGTAATAATCCAAAAGCGGACAATAACTTTAGGCTCCGCCCAACCCTTTAATTCAAAGTGATGATGTAAGGGTGCCATGCGAAAAATGCGCCGCCCGGTAAGTTTGAATGAGGCCACTTGAAGAATGACGGATATGGTTTCTGCCACAAACACTCCCCCCATCACAAACAGCAAGGCTTCCTGCCTTGCAATGACGGCAATTACTCCCAGCGTCGCTCCCAGTGATAATGCACCAACGTCCCCCATAAAAACCTGTGCGGGATAGGCGTTAAACCATAAGAAACCCAGGCCTGCACCAGAAATAGCGGTGCAAATAATCAGTAGTTCTCCTACGCCGGGAATAAACGGCAAATGCAGATATTCAGCAAAACCCGCATGGCCGGCAAAATAACAAAATAAACCTAAAGCGCCTGCCACCATGACGGTTGGCATAATCGCTAAACCATCCAGCCCATCGGTTAAATTAACCGCATTGCTGCTACCGACAATGACAAAATAAGTAAGGAGGATATAACCCAAGCCCAATTCAATAGCCACGTCCTTGAACAAAGGTACGAGTAGCTGCGTTTCAGCGGGTACTTTTGCAAAATGGTACAAGAAAACTGCAATAGCAAATGCAAAAACCGACTGCCAAAAAAACTTCCACTTAGCAGGTAAGCCGTCAGGGTTTTTCTCTACGACTTTCCGATAATCATCGACCCAACCAACCCCACCAAATGCAAGCATCACCAAAAACACCGCCCACACATAGTGAGTACGCAAATCTGTCCACAGTAGCGTACTCACCATAATAGAGAGTAGAATCAACGCCCCGCCCATAGTCGGCGTGCCTGCTTTTACCAAGTGTGTTTGCGGACCATCATCACGTATTGCTTGGCCCACCTGATGAAAGCTTAATTTCCTAATCACATAGGGGCCAGCCATTAAAGCAATCATCAATGCAGTCAACGCACCCAGTATTGCCCGCAACGTCACTGAATTGAAGGCCGAAAAACGGACATCGTATTGCACCAAATATTCCGCTAACAATAAAAGCATTTAAGCTGTTTTCTCCTTAATCGCATTGACCACTTTTTCCATGTGTGAAGATCTTGAGCCTTTCACCAATACCGCTACCCCAGGGTTCAAATGATTGGGCAACGCGTTAATCAGCGCCGCCTGGTTTTCAAAACAAACACCTTGCGCACCAAATCCGGCTATTACCGCCTTTGCATATTGGCCAGTTACTAATAGCTTATTGATGCCGCTTTCCTTCGCTCGCTGCCCAACCTGGAAATGATATTCCTCTGCTTTTTCACCCAACTCGCCCATATTCCCCAGAATTAATATTTTCTTATTCGGGTAGCTAGATAAAAGCTGGATGGCGGCATTAACTGAGTGCGGGCTGGCGTTATAGGTATCGTCGATGAGCAGTACATTCAGTGCATTTTCAGAATACACATTTAGGCGCCCAGGAGAGGCTTGCACTTTTTCAAGACCTGTTTGAATTGCTTTATCGGTCACACCCAGGCTTTTAGCTACCGCAACCGCTAACAGCGCATTGGTCACGTTATGAAAACCTAGCAGTGCAGAATGAACCGTAATCCGACCAGACTTTGAGCAAATATCGTAGCAATAGTGACCTAAATCTAACGGGATAGTATTTTCCAACCAAAAATCTGCATCACTTTTTTGGTTTTCAGAACAAATTGTTTTGCTGTTTCCCGCTTGCTGGATCTGTTCAAGCCACAATTTACTATTAGAGTCATCGCCATTTACAACCGCCACACCGTTCGTGCCGAGAGATTTATATACTTCTGCTTTTTCCCTAGCCACATTTGATACACTGCCAAACCCTTCCACATGCACTGCGGCTGCGTTTGTTATTAGGGCAACATCCGGACGAACGAGCTTGGAGGTGTAGGCGATTTCTCCCATTGCATTTGCACCCAGCTCTAACACAGCAAATCGGTGCGATGCATTCAGACGAAGAAGCGTTAGCGGCACACCAAAGTCATTATTAAAATTACCTTGCGTCGCTAACGTGGGTGCCACTTCATTTAATATGGCCGATAGCATTTCTTTAACCGTTGTTTTGCCACAACTACCAGTGATTGCCACCACCTTAAGGTCGGGAAACTGCTTTCTCCACGCCCCAGCCATTAAACCCAAAGCAATGCGCGTATCTTTAACAACAAGCTGGGGGATATCTAAATTTCTGTCTTCCTCTTCAACAATGACAGCAACACAGCCCTTACGACGTGCTTCATTTAAATAACTGTGGCCGTTAAAGTTCGGCCCTTTTATAGCAACAAATAAATCACCAGGTTTAAGGGTTCGCGTGTCGGTACTAACACGACTGATGGAAATATCATTTTCTAAGATTTCGATATTAAGAATCGCTGAACCGATGGCATGAGCAATTTGGGATAGCAACACTAGGCAGCCCTCCTTGCTAACTCAGACTTTATTATTTGATAATCTGAAAACTCGAGACGTTTACCATTTATTTCTTGATAGGTTTCAGCACCTTTTCCGGCTATCAATACAACATCGCCTTTATTGGCAATGCTGATTGCGTAGCTTATGGCTTCAGCACGATCTGGAATAATTTGGGTATTTTCAGTAGCAGGGACATCTGTCAGAATTTGTTTAGAAATTTTTTCTACCGATTCATCTCGTGGATTATCGGCGGTTACAATGATCTGATCGGCGTACTTCCAGGCAATTTTGCCCATTTCTGAACGTTTGCCCTCATCACGATTGCCGCCGCAACCGAATACACAAATCAACTTCTCTGATCCGTAGTTTCTTAAAGATGTGAGCGCACAACGGAGAGCATCCGGCGTGTGGGCATAGTCAACAAAAATATGAGGAAGCTCCCCGCCCCCGAGTTTATCCAAGCGACCGGGTACACCATGAACTTGACTTATCGCTGATAAGGCGTCTTCAAAAGGAAAGTCCAGCACCAGAAGCGTTGCCAGCGCCATAAGCAAGTTATAAACGTTAAACTCGCCATACAAGTTTGAATTGCAAAGCTCTCCACGCCCCCAGCTTGACTCTATTGTGATACTTATTGCATCGTCATCGACCTTTGCAGCAAGGATTTTAATGCCGCGACCGGTTTTGAGATCAGTACTTTTTCCAATGCTCACCAAGCCGATAGATGAGTGCTTTTTCAGCCGCTCAAAGACTTCTCGTGAAACAGCGTCATCTACATCAAATATGCCATATTGCAGTGTTGGCCAAGAAAATAGTTTTTCTTTTGACTCTATGTAATGGGCCATACTCCCGTGGTAATCGAGATGATCACGACTGATATTTGTGAGAATTGCCGTATGGTAATCGATGCCGTTTACACGGCCTTGGTCAAGACCATGGGAGGAGACCTCCATGGCAACAAGACCGGCACCCTGACTTTCCATTTTCGCAAGCTGCTGCTGCAAGCTCACCGGATCAGGCGTGGTATTTTCATTCTCACTTAATTCGCCCCATAAACCGGAGCCCAAGGTGCCGATTAGCCCGGACTTTTTACCAAGGAAAGTGAGTGCTTCTGACAGCAGGTGGCTGCAGGTGGTTTTCCCATTGGTACCCGTAATGCCAATCAGCTTCATTTTGTGCGAGGGCTGACCATAGAAATTAGAGGCCAATAAACCGGCCTTTTTTGCCAGATTTTTTACCGGCATTATGGGAATGTCGCTATACGTTTGTTTCAAATCATCTAGTAAAACACTGGTCTTCTTGGTACAGGATGTTTTCTCGAAAAATACGGCTGCTGCACCTTGCTCAATTGCTACATTAATAAAATCTCGACCATCAGCAATAGCACCCGGAAAAGCTAAAAACAAATCACTCTCTTTTACCTTACGCGAATCGATCTGAATTCCTGATATTTTCACGTTAGCGTGAGAGCTCACATTCACTAGGGAACTGGCGATGTCACTCAGATTCACAACAAGCTTATTTTCATCAGGAGCGTTTAGACTGTCGGTATTCACAGCACCACCCCCTTAACATTATCTATTTGGGACACTCGCAGGGGGGATTCATCGGGAAGAATATCCATAAGCGGCAGTACTTGTTTCATAATGCTTGAAAACACTGGCGCTGCAACTGCCCCACCGTAGTACTCTTTACCCTTGGGGTTATTCACAACAATCACTGCGACAACTTTTGGGTCACTTGCTGGAGCAATGCCCGCGAAAAGTGATAGATATTTATTTTCTGAATAACCTTCGCTACTCGACAGGTGCACAGTGCCAGTTTTCCCTGCGATGCGATAACCCGCAACATGAGCACGAGAAGCAGTCCCTTTACGACTAACCACCGTCTCAAGCATTTTTACTACTTTTTTTGCCGTTGCGGGGTTGATGACCTGCTCACCCAGCGGAATTTCATCAAGCTTTAGCAAGGATACGGGGTGCTGCACTCCACCATTTGCCAGGGTCGCATAAGCATGTGCAAGCTGAAGCGTGGTTACAGAAAGGCCATAACCATAGGACAAAGTTGCTATATCAATTTTTTTCCAACTCATATGTACTGGCAACGCACCCGAGCGCTCGCCGGGATAACCGCTACTGGTTGTCTGCCCAAGCCCAACTTGGCTATAAAGTCCATTGAGTGCGTCTGGGCCAACGGAAAGGGCTAATTTTGCTGCCCCCACGTTACTGGATTTGGTAAGAATTTTTTCGACACTCATCGGCCCGTAATAATGAATATCTTCAATTCGTTTTCGATTGAGGTAGATGGGGGAAGTTTTCACCACGGTATTCGAATTAAACTTTCCTGATTCCAGAGCCGCTGCTATCGTAAATGCTTTAACAGTGGAACCCGGCTCAAATAAATCAGTCACAGCGCGGTTACGTAAACTCTCTGGATTAATGCGTGTGCGATTATTGGGATTAAATGCTGGTGAATTTACCATCGACAAAACTTCGCCGCTTTCAACATCCATAATAACGAGTGAACCCGAGTCTGCGCGGTGCTTTTTCACTGCCAGCTCTAATTCCCGGTATGCGATATGCTGTATCCGCATATCGATGCTGAGCTGTAAATCATTACCGGCTTGGGCGGGTGCGATAAGACTTAAATCTTTTACCCGTTGGCCGTTGAGGTCGCTAATGATTTTTTTGGCGCCTGTGGTTCCACTCAACCACTCGTTATAGGCCAGCTCCATCCCCTCTTGACCTTTCTCGTCAATATTTGCCATGCCGACAACATGGACGGCAATTTCAGCAGCAGGATAAAAACGTCCATATTCTGTGCGACTATTAAGACCCGATTTAACCTGTGCGAGCATATTTTCTGCGTCTTGCGGGGCTAAGCCCCTACCCAGATAAAGAAATTCTTTATTGCGATGTTTATTAATTTTTTTACGTAAAACTTTTAGTGGGGTATTGGTCGCCAGAGCAATATCCCTGATATATCGCTCGCTACCCTGCTTTTCCTTTTGCTCCAATAATCCTTTGGGGTTTATCCATAGGGATTGGAGAGGGGTGCTAACCGCCAGCGCCATGCCATTTCGATCGGTTATCAAGCCACGATGGGCTGGGATCATTTCCGTTCTAACGACACGGGCATCACCTTGCCCTAGAAGAAAAGGGGCATTTAGTACCTGGAGATAATAAGCGCGCGCAGAGACCCCTGTCATCGCTAATATAAAGCAGCTTACGAGGACAACAAAACGACCACTTCCTTGTTTCTTTGCTGTATTCTCTTTTTTCACGGTTTCACGGTAACCACTTGGTGGGCTTCGGGCACAGCCATTTTTAGCTCGCCTTTCGCTTTGTTTTCAATTTCTCTAAATGAGCCCAAGGTGCTTTGCTCTAATAAAAGTTGACTCCATTCAACATCCAAAGCATTACGTTGTTTTTCCAGCGCCTGCAATTCGCCAACAGCCTTACGGGTAAGGTGCACCGTATGACTTACCAAAACTGCCGAAATAAGCATGACCAATAACAAAATCCCTGGTAGTGCAAAGTGAATTAATTTCGGCAAGGTCTCCGTTGGCTTCTGTACCACCACCATTTAATCCTTCGCCAGCTTCTCTACAACCCGTAAAATTGCACTTCGCGAGCGAGGGTTTTCACTGACTTCATCTGCCCCAGCACGCACCTTCTTGGTGATGATTTTTACTTCCTTGCCGACATCACTGTCTCTAATCGGCAGGCCTCGCGGTAGCACCTCCCCGTGTGCAAGCCGCTGGAATTTTTGCTTTACTATCCGGTCTTCCAAGGAATGAAAGCTAATTACCGAAAGCCTTCCCCCTACAACCAGCTGCGCAACAACGTTATCTAAAAACGTTTCCAGATCTTCCAACTCACGATTAATAAAAATCCTAATGCCCTGAAAACTTCGCGTTGCGGGATGTTTATGTTTGTCTTTCACGGGCTGGGCTGCTGTAATCACTGAAACTAACTGCTGTGTAGTGAGAATCGCTTCTTTTGTTCGTGTCTCTGCAATAGCATGGGCAATTCGTTTACCAAAGCGCTCTTCGCCGTATTTTTTTAACACTTCAGTCATTTCTTCTACCGAAGCATGGGCCAACCAATCAGCCGCAGACTCTCCCTCATCCGGGTTCATGCGCATATCCAGAGGGCCTTCTTTCATAAAGCTAAAGCCTCTCTCAGCCTGATCAAGCTGGGGAGACGAAACACCAAGGTCAAGTAAAATACCGTTTACCTTTCCTGACAGCCCTTGCTTTTTAAAGATCTCGTCGATTTCCGCAAAAGAGCTTTGTACGATGGAAAATCTTTCATCCCCACCAAAACGTTCTTTTGCAACGGTAATGGCCTCGGGATCCTTATCAATGGCCAGCAGTTTTCCGCCTACGCCCAGTTTTTCAAGTATTGCCGCTGAATGCCCACCTCGGCCAAATGTGCCGTCGACATACACGCCGTCTTGCTGGATATTTAAACCTTCTACCGCCTCACGCAGCAGAACCGTCTGGTGGTCTGTATTACTATTCATGAATTAAACATCCCGTACCTAACCAGCCCTATTACCTTGCTTTTATTACAGTGGAACATTTTGTGCCGCTTCAGGTAGGTCTTCTCGCTTACGAACACCCTTATCAAGAATGCCATCTCGAACCGCCTCCCAAGTGTTTAAATCCCAGACTTCAAATCTTCGGCCTAGCCCGACAAGCATGATTTGCTTATCGAGGTTCGCGATAGGCCGCAAAGAGGGGTGTATCAAAATTCGTCCGCTTCCATCCATATCTACGTCGGTAGCATGACCCTGGAGAATCATCTGCATCTCTTGCACAGCGGGGTTAGTGCTTGGCAGCTCAATAAGCGCCTGCTCTATCTTTTCCCAGTCGGGGAGTTTATATAAGAGCAGGCAGGTGCGATCTGTATCACGAGTAAGAATCATATGGCCTTCGCAGTCAGACACCACCTCACCCCGGTAGCGCGCCGGCAGGACCATACGCCCCTTTGCATCCAAGTTAATTTGTGTTGTACCCCGAAACAAATTAGCGCCCGCCTAATCCCTTTTGACCCACTTAAAACCATAATCTCCCACTTACACCCACACTATAGGTATATACTCTGCCACGGTCAAGGTGGAGCCCTATTTGAGAGCACCACGCAAGAATAATTTTTCCTTTAAATTCAAATGGATAGAAAGAATCAGGGGGAAGAGAGGCACAAAATGTGCATCTCTTGAACAGCTTCACATTTAAAAACAATAAGGTAGGACTGGTTAGCTAGAAACCACTTTAAAGATGAGACTAAATAGGAATTAAAGCCTAAAAAAGGCATGCCGAGGGTTATATAGACGGGATATTGAAAGGATAAAAAATAAACGAGTCAGCCTGTAAGCCGGGTTCTGTCTGAGGTAATCATTCATCTAGGGCTTGCATCACTGCAAGCCTCAAGCAACCTACCCAAATCCAGCGCGAGCAACGCCGATGGATTTCTATTTGGTCTTGCTCCAAGTGGGGTTTACCATGCCACGATGTGTTGCCACTCGCGCGGTGCGCTCTTACCACACCATTTCACCCTTACCGGCCACCACTACCGAAATAATAGCAACGTAGGCGGTTTGTTTTCTGCTGCACTTTCCGTAAGCTCGCACTCCCCAGGCGTTACCTGGCACTCTGCTCTATGGAGCCCGGACTTTCCTCCCCCTCTCGATAAAACTACCAAGCGGCGGCGATTACCCAGCTGACTCGAGTGCAGATGGTCATATCTGGCACCCTTAAAGTCAAGCCTTTTTACTTAAAGCGTAATCATAGAAGAGCTTCTTCTTTTTACCAAAAATTTTGGCGGCGATTTGCGCGGCGCGATTTGGGGGTAAATCCTGCAGTAATAAATCCATTAATTGAATAGCTTCTACATCCAATAACTCACCTGCTTCAGGCTGTTTAAAGCCCTCAATCATCACAACAAATTCACCCCGCTGCTGATTGGCATCGCCCTCTAACCAAGCCAACTGTTCAGATAAATGGCCATGATGTACGGTTTCAAAATTTTTCGTCAACTCACGCGCAAAAACGGCTTCTCGCTCTTCGCCAAAGCTCTCTATAAGTTGAGTGCAGAAGGAAACGATGCGATGAGGGGCCTCATAAAAAACCAGGGTAGATGTTTGCTGCGAAAGCAAACGCAGTCGCTCTCGCCTCACACCTAGTTTTTGTGGCAAAAAGCCTTCAAACCGGAAGCGATCCGTTGGCAGGCCCGATACAGATAAACCAGCGATTGCTGCACAAACGCCAGGAATGGGGCTTACGACATAACCCGCCGCCCTCACTTCTTTGACCAACTGATAGCCCGGGTCGCTGATAAGCGGAGTACCAGCATCAGAAATTAATGCCAGTTTTTTTCCTTCTGAGAGCTGAACAATAACCTCTTTTGCACGCTGAACTTCATTGTGTTCATGCACTGACAGCATCGGCTTATCAATACCAAAGTGACTCAACAGCTTTCGACTGTGCCGTGTATCTTCAGCGGCAATGCAGTCAACCTCTTTTAACACGTCAAGCGCTCTTAAGGTGATATCCTGTAAATTCCCAATCGGTGTAGCAACTATATATAATTCACCTTGTGGCAAGAAAGTTCTCCGTGTTTTTTCTCAACTTTTCACTCTAAGTTTTAGATAAAATATTGCCTTATGGCGTAATCATATACACACACTCGTGTATTGAGTTCAGCCCCAGGTTTTGTGCTTTTGGCATGGCTTCAATCATTTCTTTTTTATTTACCAGTCGAATATCATACCCTTCAAAATACTCCTCCACTTCATTCTTGCTAACGCTAAAAGGCGGGCCTTGCATAAGGATTTCGTTATACTCAAAGGTCACGAGCAACCACCTCGCTTTATTTGGCAGCCCTTGTAACAGTTTCTTCATATAGGCTTTTCTTATGTCGGGAGGAAGGGCAACCAGCGCTCCTCTATCATAGACTGCTTGAATTACTTCTAACTGCGCACCAGGGAAATCAAAAATATTTCCACACCAAACTTCTAGCTGCTTACTGGTATATAGCTGAAACTTATCCTTTGTTTGTATATTAGGCTGGACAGATTGCTCCGAAAAAAAGGCATCCACCGCAAGCTGGCTTAACTCCACGCCCACAACATGACAGCCCTGCTGCGCCAGCCACTCTAAATCTAGGCTTTTCCCGCATAAGGGAACCAATACTTTTGCACTCGAATCAAGAGATAACTGGCTCCAGAATGCAAGCAGAACCGGGTTTACTTCTGACAAATGAAAACCAATTTCCTGTGTTTCCCAACAGGTACTCCAGAATCTTTCGTCCATCATTCACCTTACGTTCAGCTTTAGAATTCTATATTTAATTTATGGCTTAACGGCTTACTTGACCTATATCAATACTAAACTAATATTGCGATGCATAATTCCGCATTCTTTTATAACGATAATAGTACGTAGCAATTAATCAAAGGGGAAACAAATAATGAAAAAAAGTATGATTGCATTGGCTGTCGCTGCAGCAACAAGCGCACCTGTTATGGTTCAAGCTGCAGCACCTGAAGTGAGTGGTTTTGCGGATATTATATTTACTCTTGTTGACGACACCGCCAACACTCCCAACTCAACCAACCCAGCAGAGGGCAAGTTTACTGCTGATGGCGAAATTGATTTCAAAGGAAATCTGGCTGATGATGTTTCTGTTCGAGTTGACCTAGATGTCAATATCAATGCAGATAACCGCGACTCCGCCGATATTGAACAAGCCTTTTTTGGCTGGAAGATGAATGAAGACATCACTTTTCTTGGCGGTGTTTTTAACAACCCCGTCGGCTGGGAAGCAGAAGATACACCCGAGATGTACCAAACAAGCCACTCCATGAACTATAACATTCTTGATGGCCAGACAGCCCTACGCGGTAATAACATTGCAGGTGTTGCCGTTGCAGGAACGGTTGAAAAATTTACATTTACCGCCGCATTTCTTAACGATTTACAGCAAACAAATGAAGAAAACTCCCTTGCTTTGGTAGCAGCTTTTGCACCTACCGAAGAGCTTAATCTCGAAGCGGGTATTGTCACCCAAGATAATGACAACCCAGTTCGCACCGCTACTAACCCTAATGGCGGCGCTGGGACTGTTATTGATTTCAATGCAACATTCAGCAAGGATGACATCACTATCGCTGGTGAATTATTACTAGCAAGTGAAATCATCGACTATTCAGCAATGGCTATGATTAACATGGCAATCCCTGAGACAGCCATGTCGGCAACAGTTCGTGGTGAACTCGTAAGTTTTGACGCCGATATCGATGACTTGCTTGCGCTTACATTCGCCGGTCTTTACACCGTTAATGACGCACTGGGCATCGTTGCTGAGCTAAAGTATATTGATGGGGAAGATATTGATGGAGACATTCAAGTTGTTGCCGAGTTTGTTGCTTCTTTCTAAGCTGGCAATATAGAACTTTCTATTTATGAAAAAAGCGCAGTCATGCGCTTTTTTCATTTCTCATCTTCTGGTAGTTCTTTAACAAATGAGCGCTGCTTTAGAGCAAAGTCATTGAGGCGCGCTCTTACCAGGTAGTTAACAGTTCCTTCTCTAAATTTACCTGATTCATCAGCCTGCTCTGCTTCAACGCCTGTTAAAAGCTCTATTCCTTGATCGATGGTTTCCACCGCGTGAATAGAAAACCGCTCTTGAGCCACTGCTTCGAGTACTTCTTTTTTCAACATCAAATGCTGAATATTTGCGCTAGGAATAATAACGCCTTGCGTACCGCTTAAGCCTCGCAAGTTACAGACATCGAAAAAACCTTCAATTTTCTCATTTACGCCACCAATGGCCTGCACCTCACCGAATTGGTTCACAGAACCGGTTACAGCAAGATCCTGACGAATTGCCAGCCCGGATAAAGCCGACAAAAGAGCATAAAGCTCTGCCGAAGAAGCACTGTCCCCGTCCACGCCACCGTAAGACTGCTCAAACACCAAGCTTGCAGATAAAGATAGCGGAATATCTTCCGTATAACGGGCCGCCAAAAAACTAGACAGAATCAGCACACCTTTGGAGTGAAAAGCACCACCCAACTCAACTTTTTTCTCGATATCCAGCACCCCACCCGAACCCAAGCGCACCCGCGCGGTAATGCGACTAGGCTTACCAAAACTAAAATCCCCGAGATCAAGAACGGCTAAACCATTTATTTGTCCTACGCGACTACCCTCGGTATCAATAAGAAGCGTTTGATTTTCAATTTGCTCATAGTATCTCTCACGGATACGATCTGATCGGTGTATTTGAAGGTTTAGTGCTTTCTCGACACACTCTGCATCAATCACATGCTGGCCGGCTTTTTTTGCATGATAATCTGCCTCGATCAAGAGATTACGAAGCCAGTCACTATTCAGGGATACTTTATCTGGCTCACCAACAATGCGAGCGCCTTGCTCTATAACCCGCGCTACACCGCGTGGGTCCAGCGAAGTTAATTTGTCCTTCTCGACAATATCCGCCATTAAGCCGGCAAATTTCAGATTATTTTCTTCGGTACGCGCTATACGGTCATCAAAATCAGCGCCAACTCGAAAGAGCTCTCGGAACTCCTTATCATAATTCGACAGGAGGTAATAAAGGCGGTGATCACCCACTAGTACAACTTTGACGTCAAGAGGAATCGCTTCGGGCTCTAAGACTGATGCAGAGGCGTAACCGAAATGACTTTCCAGACTGTCAATTTTTACCTGTTTGGATCTTAAAGCCCTCTTTAATGCCTCCCAGGCAAAGGGCTTGGTGAGCACCTTTTCCGCATCGATAATTAAATATCCGCCGGATGCCCTGTGCAAAGCACCCGGTTCGATAAGCGTCACATCTGTAGTCAGTGTGCCCAGCTTGGCTTTATATTCCATACGCCCCACCAGGTTGGCAAGCGAAGGATTGTCGCAATAAATAACGGGCGCACCGGACTCCATATCTTGCGCAACAAAATAATTAACCTTATAGCGGGAAAAACTGGGGGCCGATACCAGAGGGTTACTGGCGGCTTCTTCTTCAGGAATCAAAAACTCATGAACATTGTCCACCACATCTTGCTGAAATGCATCAAGGTAGCTTTGTACCTTTGGGTTATCCTCATAGAGTTCTCGCGCTTCATGTACAAGCTCCTGAACCAGCGCCAGGGTCACCTCTTGATCTAGCGCCTTGATTTTTTGTACCAGCTCCCGCTGCCACAAAGGAAATTGGCGAACCGTTGTATTTAGCTTTTCCTGCTGGCCGATTATTCTACCTTCAATCTCCTTTTTTTCCTCCTTGGATAGCGCCTTAAACTCTGAACTACTAATGGTTTTACCGTCTTTTAAGGGTGCAAACGTAAAACCACTGGGTGTCGCGAGCAGCTCAACGTCTCGAGCTCTGGCTTCATCCCTGATTTTATTTATCACACTCGCCTGGCGCTCCTGTATATCCTGCTCTAAAGTTTGGCGCTTCCCCTGATACTCGCTACTTTCAAATGCTGTGGGAACGGTATGACATAAATCTTCCACTAATTGTTTTATCGCGCTGCAAAATTCCTTTCCTTTCCCAGCTGGAAAGGAAATCGCTTTCGGCTTGTTCGGACGGGAAAAATCGTTGACATAACACCAGTCAACAGACACCTCCGCATCCTTGGCTCTTTCGCGCAGAAGATCTTTAACCCATTCTTCCCTTCCGGAACTAGGTATGCCCATGGCGTAAATATTAAAGCCATCGGCCACAACGCTTAAAGAAAGGTCAAAAGCTTCAATCGCCCTTTCTTGGCCCAGAGAGAGGTTGCCATCTTCTAGTTCAGAGGTATCTCTAAATTTAAACTGACTCGCATCACAATAGCGGTAGAGTTGCTCAATAGGTAACGAAGCACGAAAATTCAATGTGGTGTCTTTCATAAGTCCCCAAGCCTGACTACTAATAGCAGTCTAATTATTCTGTTCCGCTTCAAAGGTTTTAATCTTTGGCTTATTTGCTCGCAAGCGGATCCAGTTAATACTTTCTCGAATTTGTTTTTGCTGAATCAGTTTTCTCTCCAGGTGATATTTTCCGGAAAAATCCATTAAAAAAAGCCCTAAAAGAATCGTTAGCAAACCCTGCCCAGGGATCACCAGCATTATAATTCCAGAAAATATTAACAATATACCCATCATATTTTTAACTGCGATTATCAAATAATGTATGAAAGGATGCAGGCGTTTTAGGTGACTCACTGGCCGCCGAGTGCTAACAAAGTAATCCTCTGGCAGCTTTATAACCAACCAAGGCACCAGCAAAAGACTACCGAAAAAGGTGATAAGGGATAATAACCCCAACCACCACAGTGCCTCACTGCTCACATTGAACCATTCCGGCAATATCATAACTCGTTCACGATCACTGTTTATCAGCACCGGATAAAAGTGCTTTAATCTCTGGCTCACCCAGTGTTTCGTGATCAACCAACTGCACAACCAGCTGATCAAGCATTCCTTTATTTTTTTCTAAGAGCTCGTAAACTTCATGCTCTACACCTACCAATAAGGCCTTAAGTTCATCATCAACAACTTCCTGAGTATGCTCGCTGATATCACTAAGTTCACCAAGGGTTTGCCCCAGATAAGGATTGCCCGCGCCATTATCTATAGTGACTGGGCCAATACGCTCACTCATTCCCCACTGCGTCAACATTTGGCGCGCCAGCTGTGTTGCGCGACGAAGATCGTCTGCCGCCCCGGTGCTGAGATCGTGATACTCCAAGCGTTCTCCGCAGCGCCCTCCCATTAATACTCGCAGCTGGGCATGCAGATAGGCTTCCGTGTAATTGTGGCGATCCTCAGTCGGCTCTTGCTCTGTTACCCCCAAAGCCCGACCGCGAGGAATCACCGAAACTTTCTTGGGGGGATCCGCCTCAGGGCTTAAAAACGCAGTAAGAGTGTGGCCCGCTTCGTGGTAGGCGATGCGTCTCTTTTCTACCGGGTTTAAGAGTTCGCCGTATTCGATGCCCAGTACGATACGATCGCGGGCGGTTTCGAAGTCTTCTGTATCAATTTTCTTTTTATTATTGCGTGCCGCATTCAGCGCGGCCTCATTCACCAGGTTGGCGATTTCCGCTCCAGAGAAACCCACCGTACGCCTTGCAAGCTCGGCAATATCCACCTCACTGGAAAGAGGGTGGTCTTTAATGTGCACGTTGAAAATCTCCCGTCTTGCCTTTTGATGGGGTAATTCCAAAGTAACTTTACGGTCGAAGCGACCGGGACGAAGTAATGCCGGATCGAGAATATCGGGGCGATTAGTGGCGGCCAGAACAACCACCGTTTCATTGCTATCAAAGCCATCCATTTCAGCAAGAATTTGATTAAGCGTCTGATCCCTTTCATCATTAGCAATCGCAATGCCTGAGCTGCGAGCTCTGCCAATGGAGTCAATTTCATCGATAAATATTAAGGATGGCGTGTCTGCACGCGCTTTGTTGAATAAGTCCCTCACTCTGGATGCGCCTACGCCCACAAACATCTCAACAAACTCTGAGCCACTGACATTAAAAAAGGGAACGCCGGCTTCCCCCGCCGTTGCCTTTGCCAAAAGTGTTTTACCTGTGCCAGGTGGGCCCATTAACAACACGCCACGGGGTATGCGTGCACCCATTTTCAAGTATCTATCCGGCTCCTTTAAATAATCAATAATTTCTTTTAACTCACTTTTTGCCTGATCCAGGCCCGCCACATCATCAAAATCCGTGTCCTCTTTCGTTTGTTCGTAACGCTCTACATTCGCCCGACCTAAGCCACTCATTTTTCCTGGCAAGCCGCTTTGAAGCATACGACGACTGTAAAAGAATAATCCAAATATCAGTAACCAGGGTATAACTGCAATGACTAAACGCAGAAAGATAGGATCTTCATCAGACTGACTCTTGACCTCTACGGCATGTTCTTCGAGATCCCGTAGCAAGTCGACATCATCAATTTCCAGCAGGCGGGTCTTAAATTTTGTGACCATGCTAGAGTCACCACCCAGACCAACTCCCAAACGAAATTCACCGGAAACGTTTTCTCCTTTTATCGTCACGGTACGAACATTGCCTTCTCTGACTTGCTGCTTGAATAACGAATAAGGGACATCACTAAAGCTGCCTCCTTTATCCATTGTCAAAGAGTAAGTCAGCACCATCGCAATAAGCACCCATAAAAAATGATGCATTCGCAGTGAGGAAGGCTGCATGGGATCAAGCGGATCTTTCGGCCCGTGCTCAGAATCATCGGGCTTTTTATTCTCATTCTTATCTAAATTAGGATTTGTCATTTTACTATTATGCCAAGCTTACTCAGAAAAACCATTTAATTAGCTCCCATAAAAAAAGGAGCAGTGATAGCTCCTTTTTTTATGGGGTTGTGCTTACTTATAGTGCTTAGAGGGTTTTAATCAAGAACCTCAACATCCTCTGCTTGTAAACCCTTCTCCCCCTGCCCAGTTTCAAAAGCGACTCTTTGGCCATCTCGCAGAAAACGGCGCCCTTCCCCTCGGATAGATCGAAAATGAACAAATACATCTTGCCCATCATCGCGGGTAATAAAGCCAAAACCTTTCGAGCTGTTAAACCATTTTACTTGTCCAGTATCGCGAGAGCCCGCTGCATGGTCATTAACAGAACTCTGTGCACTGCCAGCTTCCACGTCCTGAGTTTCGTCACCTGCAGCAAGGTTGAGCGATGCAAGCACACACGACACAAGCATAAAAACAAATAAAATCATCGTATCGGGAGAAAATACCCCGGCCGAACCATTCAGAACAAAGGCAGCCAAGAGCGCCATAGTAATACTTATCAAAATATTTCTTATAAAAGAGCTTACGTTCATTACAATCTCACTATGCTAAATGATAAAAGTTGTCATGCCTTTGTGATGATGGGCGGTATTGTTTGCTCAACTACTGACCTGTTCACGGAACAGGTCGCCCTCATCGATTAAACCATCAACCAAAGCGGCATGCGCTAAGACGAAAATATACTTCGGCTGACAGTATTTATGGTATTCAATTTGCTCTCAAGGAAGGGAGGTTTGACGAATGTCGAGTACGCACTTTACCTACGTCACAGCCTAGGTAGTCGTAACCAAAGCTGCATCAACTAGTCACGAAAGTTATTAAACTGAAGCGGCATATCTAAACTCTCTTCCCTGAGTATCGCCATGACGCTTTGCAGGTCATCACGTTTTTTCCCGGTCACCCGAACTTTATCCCCCTGAATGGCGGCCTGCACTTTAAGCTTCTTATCCTTAATCAGCTTAACAATTTTTTTGCAAAGAGCAGACTCAAGACCCTGGCGAATTTGCAGAAGCTGAGTGACCTCCTTACCAGAAGGCTGAACATCGCCATACTCTAGGCATTTTGTGTCCACATTACGCTTAATCAGCTTAGTTTCTACAATTTCTACCAACTGCTTCAGCTGAAAATCAGCACCAGAAGTCAACGTTACATCGGTATCGCTAAGTTCACAACGTGACCCACTGTCTTTTAAATCAAATCGTTTCGATACTTCTCGATTCGCTTGATCTACTGCGTTGGCCACTTCGTGAAGATCCACTTCAGAGACCACATCAAATGATGGCATTTATTTCCTCTGTTTTCAGTACTGCAAATTGTCCATTCGATTGCGCAGTTTAAGTGATTGTGATCAATGAATGCAACTCCACACCAATGCACGGCATGCGCAAACTCCCTGTTCAAACAGCGTGCTGCTTCGGCCTAGTGGGTGGTGGCTTGCTCCAAAAGCGACAGGCTACAACCCCGGCTAACAAGCTAAAAAGATGCGTCTCCCAAGAAACACTGTCTGACAGGGGGAATATACCAAATATCATCCCGCCATATACGGCAATGATGGTGCTGGCAATAAAAACAGAGCTGAAACTTTGCTCGAATATTCCCTGAGCCACCAAGTAACCAAAGTAACCGAAAATCAGCCCGCTTGCCCCGACGTGAAACGCATTTCTACCGAAAAACCAGACGGCTACGCCCCCAACAACTGCAATAAACAAAGATATCCAGACGTAACGCATAAAACCACGCAAGGACATCAGCCACCCTAGAGTAAACAAAGGCAAAGTATTTAAACCCAGGTGCTCGAAGCTGCCATGTAGGAACGGGGCAAAGAAAATGCCTGGAAAAGGGGTTTCGGCCCCAGGATAAATCCCCAGAACATTTAGGCGGTGCCCCATAAAGCTGTTCACTATCTCTATACACCATAGAACGAAAACAAGGACGAACATTCTGAAGGCGTTTTTTTTATACAGCATGCGCATAAAATTGATTCTTCCCGATCATTCCGCTAACAAGAGAGAGCCTCATTCACGACTTGCTCATCAGGCTTATAGGTTTGATTCACCATGACAATCACGGCCTTTCCTTCCACCTGCTCAGAAGCGCCTGGGTTCGCAACCACTCGATTGTCTTGCTGCACGAAGCCCAGGGGTGTCCCCACCCCTGCATCCAGCAACTTTATAACAACTTGCCCCCAACTAAGACCACTTATCGAGACATCAAAGCGATGCGGATGTACACCTTGGTATGTAAATAAATTCTCTAGGATCTGCTCGGTTCCCGGAGCGGCCAGCGCACGCACCAATAACTCGGGATAAGCGCGTACCGGTCTTAATACAGCATCTGCCCGAACGTGTATAAATCGGGATTTATTATTATCGTGCACACACTCGGCAATAACATATGCGCTCACATGCGCCCGTTTAATATGATCAAGAATATCCAGCGTGCAACTATCAGAGCGACGATCATGTGCGTCTTCTGCCAATACCAACACATAGGCGGCCTTGTCGAGGTTCACATTCCGCAGCGCCTCGCTACTTTCTGGCAAAGCCGTATGGTGCACTATGCCAAGAATTTTCAATGACTCTGGTAATCCATCGGGAAATGAAGGGGTTAACAACTGCACAGGAAGCTCGCAAAGCCCGGGGGTATTGCGGATCTGTTGAATCAAGCGCTCAAGATAGGTCACCCTGTCTGTGGAAGGAGTGTTCAGAATTAATATGTGGTCTTGCATCTTTTTCCACCTCCATTGGCCGCGCGCCATTTTCTCACGAGTCTCGATACGGTAATCAATATATTCACCCACCACCTGGGCCAGTAGCGCGATACCTAACAAATAAAGTAACAGGATAGTTGAAATCTGACCGGCAAGGGTCTGGGGAGATAAATCACCGTAACCCACCGTGGTGACTGTTGTCATCGTTAACCAAAAAGCCTGCTGCAACGGCAGGCCTTCAAACACCATCATCAAGCCACTGTGCGCCACTGCCACACACAGCAATAAAACAATTAAACGCCGCAGACGACGCTTAATGGTGAGATCCGTTTGCTCTGAAAACCAATCCCGGCGCCTGTGGCGAACGCGACGTCTTAATACATTTAACATTAATCGGGATATCGTTAGAGTGGTTCGTTAAGAAATTAAAAGTGCTGAGCACTTATCGAAAGTCTAGCACAGCTTCAACCTAGAAACCGCAGCTGGGCTCGCTTGAAAGTGCGTTTATTGGGTCCGACAATACAGTAACAAAAGTGAATAATAGCCGGCTATTTCGGCTTTTTTTGCAAAATTAGCGGGCCCAATAAACGTGCTATCGAGTGAGAAGGCAGGCTCACCCAGCAGGTGAAAGCTCTATTTTTAAAAGAACTTACTATAGCAGTGTAAACTTCCAGTTTGGGCCGGCCAACTGCGGTTTCTAGGTTTAATTAACTGCGATTTTTCTCCACGTAATCGATCAAGGCCAGGGCTGCTTCGCGCTTTAAACCCAGTTTATCATCAGGCTTAAGCTCATAAGCTCCAGCCAACTGAATAAAATCTTCCGAGCTTAAGGAGATGGAAAGACGAGGGCGTTTGGCGCGACGAGAAACAGGCAGGCCCAAGATCTGGCGTACGCGATCCGATGGATTTAAGCCCATTTCAAGCGCTTCCCGGCGAATCACCTCTTGAATTTCTTCGCCCAAATCAAATGCCACTTGCACCGCTTTGACAGCTTCCGCTTCTTTTTGCCATTTTTCCGGCATATTTTTTTTCGTCACGGACTTGCCTTCCCTGCCGGCCAGAGTTCACGAATATCACTAAGGGGGCGATAAAGAGTCAGTAGAACATCTGTCTCACCACTGCCCCACACCTCTATTTCTAGGGCATGAGTTCCTTCACCATTACAGAGGCAATAGTAATCAAAAGGTTCACCGCTACCTTCAGTAGCCGGAGGTTGTGAACCGCGATAATCTTGCCGATAAAAATAGCCTCGCTCAGACTGGCCATCTTGCTCATAGGTTTCCGCAAGCCAAGACGATAATGGCCCGTCGCTCGCTTTAACCTGCAGGCATGCGGGAAGCTCGTCTTCAAATATGCCGGAAAATTGATCCATATCGAAAAGGGCTTCCACGTCCCCGCGCTCTACTTTTATCGAAAAAGCCGCACTACTTTCACCATCTTCCTCAATAATGGAGAAAAATATAGCTTGCCCAGTTTCACCTTGTAATATCCACTCGGGTTCATGACTAAACTCAAATTGACTGGTGTTTACTTCCAGCACTTCCAGCATTGCGTTACGAAGAAGTGAGGGCAAGGCGAAGCTATCGTCCAGCTTCAAGAAGTCACCCACTGACAACTGCCGAGGGTGTGCTAATTTCGGCTGGCCTGACTCTGTCTTTCCTCGGAGTTTATTGAAAAGTTTTTTCATGCGCGCTCAAACACCTGCATTTTAATTTCACAAACTATCGCGTCTTTACTTATTCGCTTTTTGATTTCAAGCGTGCAAGTACCGATTGTGCGTTACTATCCTGCTCGCCAATACCCGCAGCTTTGAGTTTATCCTGCAAGCTCTTATCACTGGTTTCTTCTTCCAGTGTTTCTGATGCTTTAAGACGGTCTTCGAAATCTACCTGGCGCTTTTTAATGCGCTCTAGTGACTCCTTGGCACTGGACATTTTTGAGTTCGTTGCCGCAAAATTATCCGTAATGGCCGCAGTCGCCTTTTGCACACTTTCTGTTGTTTTAACCATTGAAAGCTGGCGCTCATGATCTTTTATCAGGCGTTCACTTTTACGCACCAGCTCCTTAAGACGCTCGGCATGAGACTGAAAACTATTGACCACTTCGTCTTGCTCGTTCTTTTCTATTTCCAGTGTGGAAATTTTTTCAGCCACTTCAAGTGCTAGCGCTTCGTCACCTTTATCCAGTGCTTTCACTGCATAGCCTTCGTGCTCTGCGATGGAATCATTAATGCGTCGCAGCTCTCGCTCGGCTTGCATCTGTTTTGCCATTACACCGGTTAGGTCTCGCTTTGCTTTTTCCATATGGTTTTCAGCATCCTTTATCTCTTGCTCCAAGATACGAATGGCGTTGGCATCCACAACTGCCTCGCCCGCTTCACGAGCACCACCTCTTACTGCCGTCATGATTTTTTTAAACACATTCATTGTATATTCCTCGGTAAAAAATTAATTTAACGGTTTTTTAGCAAACTCGACAATTGTTTAGGTCGCATTCAAATATGAGAGCAAGTTAAATAGTTACGACTAAACAAGAAATTCTTCTAGGGCCGACAAGGCCTCCACGGTGTTTTCACTCAACACTATGACCTCATGAGCGACATCATCAAAGCTGGAGGTCACGGCCATTGCACCAAAGATGGCGTACTTATCGCCAATGCGAGCAAAAGATGAGAGAGGCATGGGGATATTCATATTAAGCATGGTTTCCAGCATATCCGCGCGTTTTTTTTGATTCACCTCGCTTTCATCCCACAGATAAGCAATACATAAAATCTGGGAATCCGTAATGGAAAGATAGACAGGGACTTCTTCCAATTCACCAACAATAATCTGCAATACTTCTACTTCACCGGGGATAATTTGCACATCGAACCTGGCCCCCTCATAACTGTTCTGTTCTGAAAAACGTAGTGCGATGTCCTGAATAGACATAGTTAAAGCTCCAGCCTTGTTGACATATTATGTCAGAAAAAGATAATACGCTTGACATATTATGTCAAGCA